>JGI24709J26583_10000836_pt1 | contig 26065 bp, 24 predicted proteins | sample BioPla2DNA1_FD_26583 | JGI IMG/M metagenome (IMG submission 26583) | reverse complement strand
GTTTTGTAANTTAATCTCTGCCTCCTCGCTCATTTCAAGCATTTCAGATATGTTTAATGCTACAGGATAGCGGGAGAGTAGCTCCTTGGATTTTGCTGAGACTAATAGGATGGCGGCATTTACAGAAATGCTTTCATAAGAATTTAGTATTTCTTCTGTAACCGCTCTGGCATCACATAATGCTGCATTTACAATTAAGTTTTTCTTTTCCATATTATTCACCATTACCTTTCTGATTGAAATATAAACTTGTTATTTTCTTTCTTGCCGATAACAATCTGGCCCTTACTGTAGAGGCTGGAAGGTCGTAAATCTTACCCAATTCCGTAGAATTATATCCCTCCATATATCTGAGCCAAAACAGCTCTCTTTCTTCTGTTGGTAGCTGAGCGCACAATTGTCTGACCATAACCTCGCTTAAATCATCCTCAAATATAAGCTTCATTTCTGATTTAGGTTCATTATTAATGCGCCGCATTTTGTCAATAAATATATTTTTTGATGTTTTGTAGAGCCAAGAGCGACATTGAGCTGGACTAAGATCATTAAGGATATGAGCGTTTTCTAGAGCTCTCATAAATGTATCCTGCACAATATCTTCGGCCAAAGCACGATTATTGGAGGCTAGTTTAATGCAATACCATAGTAGTTGATTATGATAATCTCTATATAGATTTTCTATCATGTTTTATCCTCCTTTTTGTGCTTATACTAATATAACGAATAAGAAAGCAAAAGTGTTGATGGAAAATTTGTACCAGGTACAGTACCCGGTACAATTGACAGCAATAGTATTTTTTGCTATATTTACAATACTTTATAAATGAATTTTATAATAGCTTTAAGGTACAGGGCAAGATAAATTTTTATAGATGAGCTCTAATGGCGAAAAAGGACTATTACAGGTGTCGGTTCTATTGTTTAAACTATAAATAATTATAGCCGGAAGCTATAGGAAAGTAGGTGTATAATGAATATAAATATAACTTATATTAATCATAGTGGCTTCCTGCTGGAGTGGGAACGCTGTTATTTTCTATTCGATTATTATAATGGTCAGATTCCCGACCTAGATAATGATAAAATGCTTTTGGTTTTTGTCAGTCATGGACATGGGGATCATTTTAATCCAGAGATTTTCAATCTATATAAGGAACATCCTAAGACAATCTATCTTATCTCTTCAGATATCAAGTTAGATAAAAGAACTAATTTAAAATACGGTATTACAGAGGAGATATTAAGTAATATTAAGATTGTTAAGCCGAATGAAGAATATGAGATCTTTGATGGGGACAAGAATAGTATTCACATAGAAACGCTAAAATCAACAGATAGTGGTGTGGCTTTCCTGATTGGCTATAATGAAAAAACCATTTATCATGCAGGAGATTTGAATCTATGGATGTGGATGGGTGAAACTAAGCAATATAACAATGATATGAGAGCGAGATTTCATAAGGAAATATCTAAGCTTGAGAAGACTAATATCGATATAGCATTTGCTCCCCTAGATCCTAGACAGGAGGACTGGTATTGTCTTGGCTTGGATAAGCTTCTTGATTGTGCAAATGTCAGATATGTATTTCCAATGCATTTTTGGGATAAGCCTGAGATAGTTCAAAGGTATAAAAATGATAGCAAGACTAGCAAATCATCTGCAATAATTATGGATGTTAGTAAGCAGGGACAAGCTTGGAGCTTAGAGATATAAGTAGATTATGTATATAGGAAACAGGAGTCTTTTATGACAGTAGAAAATAATAAAAAGCAGGAGAAGGACATTTCTTGTGAATTATCACTTGAATGTATCGCCAAGATACACACAGACTTTCCGGATAAGTTCGGTGTGCCGAGACAAAGCGGACTAGTAGAAGAACTAAAGGCTACAATTGTATTCGAAACAAAATATCGTAATCCTGATGCCTTAAGAGGATTGGAAGGCTTCTCGCATATATGGCTTATATGGGGCTTTCATCATAATAAACGTGAAAACTGGGCGCCCATGGTGAAGCCACCCCGTCTAGGGGGGAATATGAGAATGGGGGTCTTTGCAACCAGATCGCCTAATCGACCTAATCCACTGGGCTTATCTTCTGTAAGGCTTGATGGTATTGAATATCACAGGGAATATGGCCCGATAATTCATGTGTCTGGTGTCGACCTGGTAGATCAGACACCAATATACGATATTAAGCCATATCTTGCTTATACTGACAGCCATCCAGAGGCCCTAGGGAGTTACCTAGATAAGATAGAAGATAGTAGGCTTAAGGTAGAATTTAGGGAGGAGTTACTTAATCAGTTACCTAAGAAGTATCATGAAGCTGTCATGGGAGTTCTTTCGCAGGACCCAAGACCATCATATCATGATGATCCAGAGAGAATATATGGTTTCTATTTTGCAGGGTATAATATTAGGTTTAAGGTGAATGATAACTACTTATCAGTATATGAGGTAACGAAACTCTGATATTAATGAGGCTGCCGCTGAAATGTAAGAGGGAGCTGTATATGTTCCAATCATGCACATTTAGGAGAACGGTTTGCCATGATTTGTTTAATCATAAGCGGACTTTAGTCCGATTAAGATTTACAAATCGCAGCAAACTGTACTAATAATCAGNGTGTGATGGAATATATACACTCCCTTAATTACTTCAGCGGCAGCCTTTTCATTTTACTGCTTTTTCATATTAAAGAGTGCATATGAGGATATGTTGACCATTTGATATCCACCATTTTCTTCAGGGTCTAATGAAATGAGATAATCCACTTTGTATTGCAATGATGTTTCGGTCACCCCATCTATGACTAAGGCTTCAGGGAATAGTACCAGATAGAGTCCCTCTCCCTCAACCATACTCATATTTGCATTTTCTACATCNCATCCATAGCTACCATAATGCTTATTATTTTCATCCTTGCTAGCGTCGCGATACCATTCATAGCTACNATCNTTGGATAGAACAAGATAGCCTTTTCCATCTAAATCCCATTCGCCTACCAGGAATTCCTTAGCCTTTTCTTCATTAACTTTATTACTTACATCCTCAACCTCGATACTGGACATAAATTTTAGGGCCTGGTCATAGCCGCTATCATATAGGTCAGGTGTAGAGGTGTAGGTTATTGATGCCGCATTATAGTATTTTCCATAATACCTTTGATAAACCTTATAAGTAGAAGCGCCATCCTCGTAGATATATCCATATTCATACCATTTGGTACCATTCACCGTTATTTCATTAGGTTGGAGAAATACTTGAAATCCATCATTTTCTGATATTAAACTCTCTATAAATGAAATCATTGCCATAGGATGTTGATATGTACTTTCCTGAGATACATTAAGGCTTATTTTGTTTTCAAATTCATCCTCAAATTCGAGAGGTTCATTGGCAATGTTCTTTACAATNGTCCAAACCTTATCATCAAATTTAATGGACATATTACCTATAGTAAGAGGAACNGTGTTTTTGCTACAGGCTGTAAGGAGGAATACCATTGATAGTAATAATAAAGCTTGCAGATTTTTCTTCATTGTAGACTACCTTCTCTTTCATATTATAAGTGCTTTAGTACCCATGTTACACCGAAAAGAGATAAATTTCAATTTATTTATAATATTAAGAATAATTCTCATTAAAGAGGTTGTATATATGATAAAAATATGCTAAATTAAAATATATTAAGCAATTCTACTTATTGATACTTTTATTGACACTTGTTTACTAAAGAAAAGGAGATATTAATATGGCCATGTATGAGATGAAACCAGAATATTATACTGGAATTAGTTTTGTTGATGAAGAACATAAAAAGCTATTTGAAATTGCAAATACTGTTTATGATCTACTGACTGATGAGTTCATACCTGATAAGTATGACTATATTATGGAAGTGGTAAATGAACTGAAAAGCTATGCAAAATATCATTTTGACCATGAGGAAGAATATATGAGCAGTATAAAGTATCGAAAATTTTTATCTCATAAGGTTGCACATGATGGTTTTATAGAGGAAATAGAAAAATATGATGCAGAAATAATTGATGAGAACCAAAAGGAGTCTTTGTTGGAATTGCTAGAGTTTTTGACAACATGGCTAGTTGAGCATATTCTTAAGCAGGACAAGCAATTTGCAGAATAAGATAATATATTTAGACATTGCATAATTTGGACAGTTTAGAATAACCATAAAACAAGCTATTATATTGAACAAGTAAGGTTTAAATATATATATAAAACACACAAAGAAAAGGAGATGCTACTATGGCTATGTATGAGATGAAGCCGGAATATTATACCGGTATTAACTTTATTGATGAGGAACATAAAAAGCTATTTGAAATTGCTAATAGGGCATATGAATTATTGATGAATGAGTTCATCCCAGATAAATACGATTACATTATGGAAGTTATTGATGAGCTTAAAGATTATACTAAATATCATTTCGACCATGAAGAGACCTATATGAATAACATAAAATATAAAAGATTCCTATCACAAAAGGTTTCCCATGATGACTTTATTGAAAAGATTAATAGTTATAGCTCGGAAATTGTGGATGAACAACAGAGAGAATCCTTATTGGAATTACTTGAGTTTCTAACAACCTGGCTTGTAGAGCATATCTATAAGCAGGACAAGCTTATAGCTGAGTAAGATATAAGTCATTTTCAAGTATTGTTAACATACTTGCATAAAACCGCTATGGATAATCCCATGCGGTTTTACTATTAAGAGCTATTATGGTTAGATGTTAAGGAGAGAAGATGGGAAAAACTGTAGTAATCGGCGTATCAGGTGGTTCTGCATCAGGAAAAACCACTGTAGCAAATCGAATTAAGGAGGCATTTGAGGATAGGGTTGAGCTATTGAGTCAGGATTTTTATTATCTTCCCTATGATGATTTATCTTTTGAGGAAAGGGTTAAGCTTAATTATGACCATCCAAATGCCTTTGATACAGAGAGATTAATTCAAGATATTAGAGAGCTTAAGGAGGGTAAGGCCATCGAGCGGCCGGTTTACTCCTATACAGAATATACAAGGCTGTCAGAAACAGTAACTGTCATGCCTGCCAAGGTTATTGTTGTTGAGGGATTTATGATATTCGAGAATACATCCCTAAGAGAGCTTATGGATATAAAGATTTTCGTTGATACTGACGCAGATGAAAGACTTATTAGACGGATCATCCGGGACGTAAGTGAAAGAGGAAGGACACTGGAGTCTGTGATTAATCAGTATATTGATTCCGTTAAACCCATGCATGAGCAATTTGTGGAGCCCTATAAAAAGTATGCTGATATCATTATACCTAGAGGTGGAATGAATGATGTGGCAATTGATGTACTAATCCATAGAATTAGGGCTATTGTAGATGAGATATAGATACTATCATTATTTGACCTAATACAGGCATATAATTAAATAAGGACCACATAAGGAAAATATAATGCCTGATAGAGAGTTTTATACTTTTAGTGAATATATCCGTAAAGACCAGGATGCCCTATCGCCCTCAGCAGAGGATTATATGGAAATGATATATAGACTTACAAAGGAGCAAGGGTTTACCAGAGTAAATGACCTTGCAGGAGCCCTAAATGTACAACCTCCTTCTGTAACTAAAATGATACAAAAGCTGTCTGAAATGAAGCTTATTAAGTATGAAAAGTACGGTGTTATTATGCTAGAGAGGGAGGGCATTGCCTTAGGAAAAGCCCTTCTTTACAGACATAACCTAATCGAAGAGTTTTTGCGACTGCTTAATATTACAGAAGGGCTCTTGGCAGAGACTGAAAAAATGGAGCACACGATTAATGATGAGATTCTAAAGGGAATAAAGGACCTTTTGGAATTTTTTCAGATGAATCCTGAGCTTAGAGATAGATGGAATCAATATCGCCGCAAGAATATTGATAAAGAAGAATAAATAAGATGGATGGGATTTTAGCCCCATCCAAATAATCTAAATATTAGAGTGGTTATAGAACAAATTATTATAGCTATTCCCGTAGGTATAAAAGCGGCTAAGGCGGTCCATTTCATACTGCCAGTCTCTTTTTTTATGGTTATAAGTGTCGTAGCACAGGGCCAATGTAGTAAGCTAAATAGCATTGTGTTTAAAGCGGTAAGGTAGGTCCATCCATTATCAAGAAGAATTTGCTTAAGGGAGTCAAGACTATCAATTTCTATCATAGAACCTGTAGATAGGTAGGACATTAAAAGTATCGGTAGTACGATTTCATTTGCTGGCAGACCAAGTATAAAGGCCATGAGTATAAACCCGTCAAGGCCAATCAATCTGGCAAATGGATTTAGGAAGTTGGCTGTATGCCCTATCAAACTCAAATCACCTATATATATATTTCCCAAAATCCAAGTGATTGCTCCCGCCGGGGCCGCAACTATAATAGCTCTCCATAATACGAACATGGTCCGATCGATGATAGAGCTGTATAAGACTCTACCTACTCTTGGGACTCGGTAAGGCGGTAACTCAAGAGTAAATGTAGAAGGGACCCCCTTAAGTATAGTCTTTGATAGGAGATAGGAGACTAATAAGGTAATTACTATTCCAATTACCACCAGACCTGTTACAGAAAGTACAGGTAAAATTCCGTATCCAAAGCCTTCCCTTGACACTAAAAACACAGTAGATATGGCGATTAAAGTTGGAAATCTGCCATTACAGGGGACAAAATTATTGGTAAGGGTGGCTATAAGTCTTTCTCTGGGAGATTCTATAATTCTACAGGCAATGATTCCAGCTGCATTGCAGCCAAATCCCATGCACATTGTTAAGCATTGCTTACCATGGGCGCAGGCCTTCTTAAATAAATGATCCATATTAAAGGCAACCCGAGGAAGATAGCCTAGATCCTCCAATATCGTAAAAAGAGGAAAGAAGATGGCCATGGGAGGTAGCATAACAGCTACCACCCAGGAAAGAGTCNTATAAAGCCCTAATACCAATACCCCGTGAAGCCACTGAGGAGCATTTACATAATGAAAAAACATAGTTATCTTTTCTTCAATTATGAAGAAAAAATTGGATAGAAGAGATGAAGGATAATTTGCCCCTGATATTGTAATCCAAAAGATTAATGCAAGAGTTAGCAGCATTAAGGGTATACCAAACCTTTTTGAGGTGATATAATTATCTATAATCCTATCCCTATTCATCTTCTTGCTATTATTAGAGACATAGCTTTGGGTAAGTTCCTCAATCCTATAATAGATACTTGTGGCAATTGAATCCCTAATAGCTTGTTTATCCATATCTATATTAGAATCATTAAGTATATTTTCTATCTCATTTAGTAGATTCTCTGGTATAAGTTCGTGTAAGTTTTTAACAAACTTATCATCACTGTCAATCAATCTAAGAGCAATCCATCTAGGATTAATATCACCGGACTGATCTTCTAATAAAGGAACAATCCTATCAATAATTTCTTCATACTTTTCCTCATACCGGACAGGTTGTGGGGTGGNTTTAATATCACCACTTGCAATCTTGTATACTGCCTGCTTAAGATCATTCATACCTATGCCACTTCGTGCAGCGCATAGCACCACAGGGATTCCCAGCTCTTTCTCTAGTCCATATGAATCTATCTCGATTTTCTTCTTTTTCGCCTCATCTATAAGATTAATACAAAGGATAAGGTTATCAGTTAATTCTAGCACCTGATAGACCAGGTTAAGGTTTCTTTCAAGACAGGTTGCATCTGCCACTACGATGACAGCATCCGCATTTCCAAAGCATATGAAATCTCTAGCAACTTCTTCTTCGGCAGATGAGGAGAACAAGGAATAAGTTCCTGGAAGATCAACTATAATAAAATCCCTATCCTCATATTTATATTCACCCTTGGCATTTACAACGGTTTTACCTGGCCAATTTCCGGTGTGCTGATGTAGGCCGGTAAGTGAATTAAATACAGTGCTTTTCCCTGTATTAGGATTACCTGCTAGTGCAATGACGAATTGATTTTCGTCCTTATTAATATGGAATATATCTGTTAATGCAGAATTTTTAGTGGATTGAAAAGTTAAACCCATAATTCCTCCAATTTATATCTTGATTCATTATAAAGATAAAAAGCCTTTATGAAATAGTGACTAAGGATGCTTCTTCCTTTCTAAGTGCAATCATAGCACCACGTATATTGAATACCGTAGGGTCACCGGAAGGACCTCGTCTAATAACCTCGACTCTTGCACCCTTAGTTAAGCCAAGAGCTAACATTCTTTCTCTTAGGTAACCTGTTGAAGTAAGATCATCTACTTTGACAACGCTTCCTATTGAAGCGTTATGAAGCTTTAACATATTATATAACCTCCAAATAAATAATACTTAGCCTAGAATAAAAGATTTAGCGTAAGCTAATATCATAATATGAAAAAGAATGTATGAGGTTCATAATAATAAAAGAAAATAAGTATTGATAAATGTCATAAAGCAAATGAATAAGCCCCATAAGTTGGTTTTTTATCTCCAACTTATGGGGCTTAAATCATTCAAATCCTAATGAACTTATCACTTATAATTTATTCTCGCTAATAATTCTATTAAATATTGGGTCAACCTTAGAAAAATCCATAGCCTTTATATAGAAGGCTTCTAGATCATCATGCATAAGCTTAGCATCTTTGATATGATCGGTAGCCAGATCTATTAGCTCCTTTGATATATTAAGATGCAATGACATACGGTCTATATAGGTATCTGGAATTTCTTCCATAAGGTTGGTAACAAGATAATGTTTATTGTCTTTAATTGAATGAAAGGAATTACTGGTTGTAACAGCTATAGCTGCAGATGGAAATATAATATGATCTATCTTATGGGGGGTACGTATGGAACAGTAGCATATAATATGCTCTAACCCCAATAAAGAAGCCTCATGGGCAAGGGCTGACAATAAGGCCTTAGAAGCGGCCCCCCACATATCAGGTATTACATAAATCTTATCAGCATAGGCTGCGATAGTCTCATTAAAGAATACTGTTTCGCCTACAGATACTGCGCTAAGAAGCCTTTTTTTAACTTTGCCCTTATTAGTGCCCTTTATATCATTTATTAGTTTTCTGACAAAGTCATTAACTACATTTAATTTCACATAGGGCTTAGCCATAGTCATATTATTATTAAGAAAATCAGCGGCAGATGCAATAGAGGCTGTAGCCATCTGATGACAACTGGATATGGTATCGCTCAGTTGTATTATCTCATCCTTATAAGCCATAAGAGAGCTTTCGTCCCAGCAGTCTCCCATATTGATTATAGTATCGTAAGCGCCCGGATATCTGGGATCCATTGTATGTGGTGCTGTACCATCCACCATAGCGATACCTGAATCATAATCTATATAGGCATCTAGAGAACCAGGATCACTGGCACAATGAAAATACTCTATAGAATGCTCCTTAGCTTCCAAAACTTTTAGAACTCTTTTCATCAATGAACTTTTACCACTTCCAGGCCCTCCCTTAATTATATATAGTCTTTTGCCTTCAAGGGGGTTCCTGAGCTCATCAAATAAGGAGACAAAGCCTATTTTTGTATTACTACCCAAAAGAAATTTTATTTTATTATTATCAGACATATGCTTACCTCACTATTTTAATATTTTGCTAAGTTTCTAATGTTATTATTACTATACAGTATAAAAATAATTATCAAAGTTAATATATGTTAAATTATATGCATATAGCTTATAATGTGGGTAGATTTTCTTGCAAACTCTCAAAAAAAATGATATGCTCATAGATATTTATTATTAGAATAATAGCAAGGTAATTTGTGCTAGATTACATATTATTTATGTTAATAGAAGGGAGAACTATAGTGTTCGAAATACTTAAAGCTATCTTACTTGGTATTGTAGAAGGTATAACAGAATGGCTTCCAATTAGTAGTACAGGGCATATGATTCTAGTGGAAGAATTCGTTGAATTTAAGGCTAGTGCTGAGTTTATGGAGATGTTTCGTGTGGTAATACAGTTGGGGGCAATTCTAGCTGTTGTCTTGTTATATTTTAATAAATTAAATCCGTTTTCATTTAAAAAATCAAAAGAAGAAAAAATGGATACCATGGCTATCTGGTATAAGGTCATAATAGGAGTAATACCTGCAGGAATATTGGGAGTTCTCTTTGATGATTGGTTTGACCAGCATTTTTATAATTATATAATGGTAGCAGTCATGCTGATTGTATACGGTGTTTTGTTTATAATGATTGAAAATCGTAATAAAGATAGAGATACTAAGATTAACAGCTTTAATGATTTGACCTATAAGACTGCATTTTTAATAGGTATTATACAGGTCTTGTCCTTGATGCCAGGAACCTCCCGTTCAGGAGTAACCATACTGGGGGCAATATTACTTGGGTGCTCCCGTAGTATAGCTGCTGAATATTCATTCTTTCTATCGATACCTATTATGTTTGGAGCCAGTGCTCTAAAGCTATTAAAGTTTGGTTTAGACTTTACAAGTATGGAGCTTGCAGTATTATTAACAGGTATGGCAGTGGCTTTTATCGTATCTATAGTTGCTATAAAATTCCTTATGAGCTATATTAAGCGTAATGACTTTAAGGCCTTTGGCTGGTATAGGATTGCGCTGGGAATATTGGTGGTAGGATATTTTATAACTAATAGAACATTTTAAATTATATTAGTTGGTAAATCTTGATACTAAGGCATATCGGCTATATATGAAAGAGGAAGGTTATGGATAAGAAAAAATTAATATTTTACGGAGTTTCCATAGTTGTATCTGCTGTACTTCTTGTGTATATAATCGTATTTGCTAGTAGAATCTTTAAAACAGAAGAAAATAATAATAATGAGATTGAAGCTAATATTCAGACTAATGACCATGATAATAATGATGAATCTGCTCCAGATAATTCTATTGATTTAGAAGATGAGGAGCCAGATCTAAGCATGCTAAAGGGTAATGGTCACTCAAATAATGAAGATATAGATTTAGGTGATGAGGAGGATACTGAAAATATTGATAATGAAGAAGCAGATAAAGAAAGCGTATATGATGATGAGCTAGATAATGAAGCTGTTAGTCCCAAGCCTGAACAGCTTGTTGATGCAGAGGATCCCCAAGAAGAGGGTAGTTCAGGGGTTAGTATGGATGTAAGGGATATAAAGAATTCAAAGAATGAAACAGATGATATCACCTATGGTATAGATGNGGCAAAATGGCAAGGGGTTATAGACTGGGCTAAGGTTAAGGAGGCCGGTGTGGAATTTGCCATGATACGGGTGGGATATAGAACTCAGATTAGTGGAGAAATTACAGAGGACCCATATGCTAAATACAACTTACAGCAGGCGGGTAAGCAAGGTATCAAGCTTGGTGCCTATTTCTTTTCAACGGCTATTAATGAAAAGGAAGCCGAGGAAGAGGCTAGATGGGTTACTGATTTTATTGCACCCTATAAGATTACCTATCCTGTAGCCTATAACTGTGAGGGCTTTACGGATCCAAATAATAGACAGTATAAGCTGACCAAGGAGGAAAGATCAAATCTAGCTACAGTATTTCTTGATTTTGTTAAGGATAAGGGTTATTTGCCTATGTTCTATGCTTCAAAAAATGAGCTTGAGGACAACAGGGATTGGGATAAGGATCTATTAACAAAAAAATATAGGATATGGGTTGCACAATATCCTGATCAACTAGCGCTTAACTCCAAATCCTCGTATACCGACCTACATGAAATGTGGCAATATACCAATAATGGAAAGGTACCTGGTATTAAGGGTTCGGTTGACCTAAATATTGCTTATTTTGGATTTGAAAAGGCTGCAGCTCCTAAGGATGATACTCCAGTAGACGAGGTTAGTGCTGATCCTTTAGCACTTATTAGTTTTAAGGAGGTAAATGAGACTGTGACTGCTAAGGAACTAACAAATCTTCGCGACATTCCTGGTACAGATACGGGTAGCAAGGTGATTGAGGTTCTATATTATGGTGATCAGGCAAGGCGGACTGGGATAGGAGATAACGGATGGTCAAGAGTGGAATATAAGGGAAAAACCTTATATGCTGTAACTGATTATCTTACAACAAATCTAAACTACCAAGAGCAATTAAAGCCCAGTTTAGAGAATCCAGAAGCAGGAATAACATTTACAGAGGTGAATGAGAAAGTAACAGCCAAGATTGTAACTAATCTAAGATTGGTCCCTAGTACCGATAGTGACGATACCATTGTAGTAGCCTTAGAAAATGGACAGGTCGCACTAAGGACAGGTATAGGTAGTAATGGTTGGTCAAGAATAGAATATGAGGGTCAGCTTCTATATGCTGTAACTAATTATCTTGAGTTAATAGAAGAATAGGAAGGTTAGAAGGACAGTTCTTTACAATAAGCAGTTTATTTTAGTGACTAGGGAGGATATATATGGGACAGAAGATACAAAAAAGTACCCCTGAGAGAGAGCTTTGGGCACAATATGATGCACTGCAGCTGGGTTCCGGTTGGGATGAAAAGGATATTACTAAGCCACAGATACTTATAGAGGATGTATACGGTGACAGCCATCCGGGAAGTGTGCATCTTAATCAATTGACTGAGCAGGCAAAATACGGTGTCTTTGAATGCGGAGCTTATCCAGCACATTTTCATGCTACAGATATATGTGACGGTTGTGCCCAAGGGCATGATGGAATGAATTATATACTAGCTTCTAGGGAAGCTATATGCGATATGGTAGAGATACATGGATCTGCTACTCCTTGGGATGGACTGATACTTACCTCTTCCTGTGATAAATCAGTGCCAGCTCATCTGAAAGCAGCGGCAAGGCTTGATATTCCCACCATATTTATTCCTGGTGGAAGTATGAGACCCAGCCCCTATATGGCTACCTCTATGAAGGCAGGAGATATTTCCTTAAGACAAAAGAGAGAGGGGCAGATATCTGAGCAAGAGGTAAGAGATTATAAGATAACGGGCTGTCCTTCCTATGGTGCCTGTGCATTCTTAGGAACAGCCAGTACTATGCAATGTATGGCTGAAGCCTTGGGTTTAGCTCTACCGGGTAGTGCTCTTGTACCTGCAACTATGAGAGATATCCTTCAGTATTCTAGAGATGCAGGAAGAAGGATTATGGATTTGGTAAATCGGGGCATAAAAGCAAGCATGATTATGACTAAAGAGGCCTTCTACAATGCATTTGTTATTCACAGTGCAATTGGTGGATCAACTAATGCTATGATACATATGCCTTCTATAGCTAGAGAGCTGGGAATTATATTAGATCCAGAAGAAATTGATGAAATTAATCATAAGATTCCTCATATGGTTAATGTAACACCTAGCGGTGAGTTTCCTACGGAAGCCTTTTGGTTTGCTGGGGCTATACCGATGGTTCAGCTATATCTTAAGGACTATCTTAATCTAGATGTAATGACTGTAACAGGTAAGAGTCTGGGAGAAAACCTAGAGGATTTACAAAGGGAGAATTTCTTTGCCCGTAATTTGGGCTATCTAGCCAATTATGGCCTTACTAGAGAAGATTTAATAATACCCCCTGATAAAGCCGATGAGATGGGTTCAATTGCTGTATTGAAGGGTAATATAGCTCCAGAGGGTTCTGTTGTAAAGTACTCAGCCTGTGATAAAAAACTATATAAGCATAGGGGGCCTGCCAGAGTATTTGATTCTGAGGAGGAGGCCCATAGGGCAGTAGTTAAAGGGGAAATTAATCCAGGTGATATGATAGTTATACGCTATGAAGGACCAAGAGGTTCTGGTATGCCTGAGATGTTTATGACTACAGAGGCTATAGTGTGTGATCCGAGGCTAAATGGTACTGTGTCACTAATAACAGACGGAAGATTCTCTGGAGCAACCAGGGGGGCTGCCATCGGCCATATATCACCGGAGGCAGCAGTAGGTGGACCCTTAGCATATATTAGAGAAGGTGATATCATTGAATATGATATCCAGGCCAGACAAATCAATTGTGTAGGTATTAAAGGTAGCTTAAAAGAGCCTGTAGAGATTGAAAAGATACTAAAAGAACGGGCCAATAGGGAAGGAATTGCTCCTAGACCTGTAAGAAAAGGACTTTTAAAGCGTTATACATCCCTTGCTTTATCAGCCATGGAAGGTGCAGGTTACGAATAAGAGAACTGTACCAGGTACAAAGACAGAGATGATCTGTANCAGGTACCAAAGTCAGTACCTGGTACAGACGAAAGNTACAAAAACCGGCACCCGGTACAGAAGAATTGAAGAAGTTGAAAGGAGAAAGTGATGAAGGCTAGATTTATTACGCCGGTTGTTACGGCTTTTGATAATAATTATAATCTTGATATTGAAGCGAATCATAGAATATGGGATTTTGTTATAGAGGGTGGTATAGACGGTATTATTCTAATGGGTAGTACAGGTGAATTCTTTGCCATGACAATGGAGCAGAAGAAGGAGCTTATTGTTGAGGCGGTTAAACATATAGATCACAGGGTTCCCCTTATCGTTGGTACTGGATGTATGAGGCAGGATGATACTATTGAATTAACCAAATTTGCCAAGGATAAAGGGGCTGATGGGGTAATCATCGTACCTCCCTACTATTTTTCCTTGTCTGTATCTAGTGTAGAAGAATATTTTGATGCAATTGCTGATGCGGTGGACACTAATATATATATCTATAATTACCCAGAACGAACAGGTTATGACTTGACGCCTGAGCTGATGCTTAGGCTTCGAAGAAAGCATGATAATATAGTTGGCTGTAAGGATACAGTAGTGGATTTTGCTCATACCCGTAGGCTTATAGACACCATACTTCCTGAGTTTACTGATTTTGAAATATATTCNGGTTATGATGATAATTTCGCTCATAATGTCTTGAGCGGGGGGAGTGGAGTTATAGGCGGACTTACTAATGTGGCTCCTGAGGTTGGCTCAGGCTGGGTAAAAGCCTTCCATGAAAATGATATAGAAAAGATATCATTCTATCAAAAACAAATGGACATTTTGGCGCAGCTTTTTGAATTCGGAATACCCTTCGTACCCTTAGTTAAGAAGGCTATGGTGCTCCGAGGAATATCTATGGAGGATGTAGTCACGCCACCACTAGAAAAGCCTAGCAAAGATCACATCTTACGAATAAAGGAAATCTTAAGAAGAGTAAATATCTTATCCGAATAAGAACAAGCCCTGATATGTATAGTCGTTACAGACTTTTTAGTCCTTTAAAGACATACATATCAGGGCATTTTATATGGTTTTCTCTTACTTAGTATAATTATCAAAATATCCCTGAACCAGCACGATAGGTGTTCCCTTATCACCGCTTCCGGAGGTGAGATCACATAGGGAGCCTATTAAATCAGTTAAACGCCTTGGTGTAGTACCTTGGGATGCCATATCTCCCACAAGATTATCCCCTTTGTGACGTATATATTCAGAGATGGCTTCCTTTAACTCATCGCCCTTTAGATGGGCAAAATCATTATCAGCAAGGTATTTTAGTTTGACTTCATTAGGCTGTCCTTCTAAACCACTGGTGTAAGCAGGAGATACGACAGGATCTGCTAGTTCCCATATCTTACCGATGGGGTCTTTGAAGGCTCCATCGCCATATACCATGGCTTCTACATGTTTACCTGTAAGTTCATAAAATGCTTTACTGATTCCGTCCACAATTGGTTGGCATTCACGGGGAAAGAGCTTGACTGTATCCTCTGTTGCTCTATTGCAGCCTAAAAGTCCATAGGCTTCATTATAGCCGCTACCATCTATAGATGAGGTAAGGATATCATCAAGACTATAGATAGTTATTGCCCCGGCCTCCTTAAGAAGTCTTTTGGTTCTTTCTCTAGAGTGGACATCACAAGATAGGACATGCTTGGTGTTCTTTAGAATTGCACGACAATCATTTGCTAGTAGTATATCAACTTCACAGTCCTCGTCTTTAATAATGTTTTTATAATATTCAATATAATCTACACCTGTAAAAGGATGTTTATAGCAACCAAAAAGTTGACGATAATTCTCTTCGGTTAATACATCAGTCCATGGATTAACGCCCTTTTCATCCAGTGTATCTAAATCTACAAGATGGTTCCCCACCTCATCTGAGGGATAGCTAAGTAGTAGGGTGATTTTTTTTGCCCCTCTAGCAATTCCCTTAAGGCAGGTGGCGAATCTATTTCTACTTAGGATAGGAAAAATCACACCAATATTTTCATTGCCGAACTTGCTTCTGATATCCGATGCTATATGGTCGACGGAGGCATAGTTTCCTTGTGCTCTAGCAACTACAGCTTCAGTCACAGCTACGATATCTCTATCGCCTATCTGAAAACCTTCATTTTCTGCTGCATCTAGCACACTTTTTACAACGATATCTACTATATCGTCACCTTCTCTTATTATCGGTGCACGAACACCTCTTGATATAGTTCCTATATATCTTTCCATTTTACACACTCCCTCATTTACCTTCATACTTTATTTATTATCATATCGAAGTTGATTTAATCACCATATTATTATAGCATTGGTTATCACTTTAGTAAAACTAATAGTTATTATACATACCATAAGTCTGACTTATACTTGCGGAGTGTTTTTAAATAATAGGACGCAATTTCTTATTACAATGAAATAAGGGATACATAGCCAATGGCTATATATCCCTTTTGTTTAACTATTATTATGTTCTTAACTAGCTTAGTTATTAGTTTAGTTATAAGGATGAATTGTCTGGATAGTTCCATCCTCGTTATACTTTAATTCTGTAAATTTAATAGAACGTCTTGAATCAATGCCACCGGATAATGATGCATCATGGTAGAAGAGATACCATTTACCCTTAAACTCAACTACAGAATGATGGGTAGTCCAACCAATAACAGGCTCTAATATTCTTCCTCTGTATACAAAGGGGCCTGTAGGACTATCACTAGTAGCATATACGATGTAGTGGCTTGTTCCTGTTGAATAGGTTAGATAATATGTTCCATTATACTTGTGTACCCATGGTGCCTCAAAGAAACGTCTGTCCTCATCGCCTGCCAATAATGGCTTGTTATTCTCATCAAGAATTTTGGATTCTTTAAGTGGCTCCTTTAAGGAAATCATATCTTCATTTAACTCAGCTATATATACACTAAGAGCTTCTTCTTCTGGCTTCTGAGGTCCAGCGTCTGCAACAAATTCACCTGTTTGCCATTTTTCCAATTGTCCGCCCCAAATACCGCCTACATACATGTATGCCTTGCCATCGTCATCAATGAAGACAGCAGGATCGATACTAAAGGTACCTTCTATGTAGTTTGGTTCAGGTTTAAAAGGACCAGCAGGGCTTTTTGATGTTGCTACACCAATACGGAAGATTCCATCCTTGTCCTTAGCTGGAAAATAAAAATAATAGGTGCCATTCTTGTATGCTGCATCTGGAGCCCACATCTGTTGGCTGGCCCAAGGTACATCCTTAACATGAAGTACTTCACCATGATCTACAACGGGAGCATCAATATCATCCATAGAAAATACATGATAATCCTCCATTGCATATTGGTCTCCGCTGTCGTCTGACACGGCGTCGTGCTCTAAATCGTGAGAAGGATATATATATATCTTATCTTCGAACACGTGAGCAGATGGATCAGCAGTATAGAGATGTGTTACTAATGGTTCGTTCTGTTTAGCGTGTTTATTCATCTGTATTCTCCTCGTCATAAATTATATTATTACATACTAATTATAACAAGGATTTACAGACAAGCAAGGGGTAAGATGCTATTAATAATGAAATGTTTATAAAATATGTATTTTAAACCAGATATATGAGAAATTGCTTTAATCATTTAGGATAATAATGTATTATATAAACAGATATTCAACTAAAACTTGTAGGTAAATTAATGGAAAATATATAGGGAGGGTTCGTATAACAATGAAAAAATGGAAATACTCACTTATATTTATTCTTATAATTAGTCTAAGTATATGGGTAGAGCCCTACAAGGCTACAGGTGAGGTAAAACCTATTGAGGAGGTTAACCGACAGCTGCAGGGAATAAGCCAAGAGGAGCAAGAGACCTTGGAGAAACTCTTTATACTTACTCAGGAAATAGAGGAGATGGAGAGAGAGGAAGCAAGGATTACCGAGGAAATAAATGATCTTATTGTAGAGATAGATGAACTAGATAAATCTATAACTAAGGAAGAGGAAAGTTATAATAGTAATCTAAAGATTATGGAGCAACTATTAATAAGCTATCAGCGTGGTGGTCCAGCATCTTATCTAGATATACTTTTAAAGGCTGAGAACCTTACTAGCTTTATCAAAAGTTTGAATTTAATAAAGGATATTTCAAGAAATACTGGGGAGCTTTTAGCCACTATAGAAGAGAGCAAGCTAATACTTGAGGAAAGAAAGCAGAGTTTAGCAGATAGCGTAGCTAAGTTAGAGCTTAAAAGGGAAGAACTTCAAGAGCCTATAGCCGAAAGAAAGAGACTAGTAAAAGAGCAGGAGAATTACCTTGATTCCTTGTCTGAGGAAAAGGAATTATATCAGCAACATCTTGATAATGTAAAGCTGATGTGGGACAATTTGAAGAAGCTCTTCTCTGAAATAGTAGATGAATATGCTCGGATAATAAATGAAGGGCATTTTACTATGGAAGATCTGAATCTACAATTTTCATTCTTTAGCTTAAAAGGTTCCATACATGAGGATACATTTAATAGAATTATGAATGATAATTCTACACTTTCAAGGATGGTATTCAGCTTTGGACAGGGTAGGGTAAGGATTGAAGTACCTGATAATAGTTTGGTGCTTTATGGGTATTTTGAGTTGAGGGATACAAGCTCACTTTTATTTATTCCAGAAGAAGGAACATTCTACGGAATGGCTTTAGAGACAGAGTCTATCAATGAATTGTTTAAGGATGGACCACTTTTATTAGATTTTGAACAAGTAGCTGGTGACCTGGTAACCATAGATATTAAGCTTAAGGATGTAGAGGTCGCAGATGGTTTTATTAGCTTTAGTATAGGCATCGGTTCTTTATTCTAGTTCAAAGGAGGAAAAACATTGATTATAGCGAACAATCTATCATTAGTATATCCTGATAAGACCCAAGCTCTTATTGATGTAGATCTAAATATAAAGGCAGGAGAATTGGTATACATAACAGGCCCTAGCGGTTCAGGAAAGACGAGTCTACTTAAGCTTTTTATGGGTATAGAATATCCATCGACAGGTAGTCTTAGTGTTATGGGTAAGCCTATAAAAAACAATTCTAAAGGTAATATTAGAAAAATTAGAAGGAACATTGGACCAGTCTTTCAGGAGTTTAAATTAATCAAGGGCAGAACTTCCCTTGAAAATGTCATGATTGGAATGAGATTTTTAGGTTTAACGCCCAAATGTATTAAAAAAGAGGCAAATGAAGCCTTAGAAAAGGTAGGTCTTGGTCATAAGAAGTTATCCAAGGTTGAACATCTGTCCTGGGGAGAAACTCAAAGAGTGGCTATTGCTAGAGCAGTTGCCCGAAAGCCTTCTCTGATATTGGCAGATGAGCCGACAGGCAATCTTGATTATGACAATGCAATAAATATCCTTGGGCTATTAAAATCCTTTAGGAATGAGAATACCACCGTTATTATTACCACCCATGCCACACATCTTATTATGGAGGAGCAGAATGCGACCTTTATAAGTGTTGATGGTGGTAGGATTAGGATAGAACGGAAGGGGTAATAAGAAAGAAAGGTAGGTTGTTTGTATGAGAAGCTTTCTGTTCAATATGGGCTATTTTATAAAGGAATCTGGAAGGATTATCAGGCTGAATTTATTGTCAAATATATTTTCAGTTATAGGAACGGGCTTAATTCTTCTTCTGCTTGGTATAATTGTTACCGGGACCAGTGTTGGAAATCGTCTGGTTGTTATGTTAAATGAAGAAGCAGAGGTTAATGCTTATTTTTCAAAAGAACTTACATCTGAGGAAGTAGAGCAATTAATAGAAAAAATTACTAATCTTGATGGGGTCAGAGCTCTTAGGATTGTGGATGAAGATGAGGCCAAGGCTAGTATGCAGGAGATACTGGGAGAAGAGGCAAAAATCCTTGAGCTCTTTGATGATAATCCCTTTGAAGCATTTATAGAAATCCGCATTGACATAGAGGTAATGAACTCTGTTATAGAGGAACTAAGAGGGGTTGATGGGATAGAATATGTTCGAGACAACCAAGAGATACTAGAGAAGATAAAGGATATTACATATGCTCTTGAGATATTGGGCTATCTTATGATAGCTGCTGTTGGTATAACAACAGTAATTATCCTTTCCCATATGATACGTCAGGGTATATATAACAATAAGGAGCAGATCAACACATTAAAGCTTCTTGGTTCCCCAGGAATTTTCATAGGATTTCCATATATTTTGACTGGTGTTTTTCTGACTTTATTAGGAGGTATAATAGCTGTAATAGCTATGGTGCTTTTAATCAATGGAGCATATAACAGCCTGGGGGCGACTATTCCTTTTATACCCTTGCCTCCAAAAGATGAATTAATTACTAATATGGTTTTATGGCTTCCTGTCTTAAGTCTAATACTAGGTTTTTTTGGAAGTCTGTTTGGACTTTCCTCTATAGGAGAGAAGTCATAAAAGGTATATATTGGAGGTTATCATGTACAGCTTTATCAATGATTATAGTGAGGGAGCTCATCCTAGAATTCTAGATGCTTTCTATAAGTTAAACTTGGAGCAGAATATTGGTTATGGAGAGGATGCTTACTCCTTAAGGGCTAAGGAAGCTATAAAAGCACATATTAAGAATAATGAGGTGGATATACATTTTATAGCAGGAGGAACACAGACTAATTTATTGGTTGTATCATCTTTTCTAAGACCTCATGAATGTGTTATCTCTGTGGAGACAGGACATATCAATACCCATGAAACGGGTGCAATTGAAGCTACTGGCCATAAGGTAGTGGTAGTAGCAGATAGGGAAGGTAAGCTTACACCAGAACATTTAGAGAAAGCTATAAAGCAGCATACCGATGAGCATATGGTGAAGCCAGGTATGGTCTATATATCAAATTCAACCGAGCTTGGAACAATTTACACTAGATCTGAGCTTATGGCCATTCGTAACATGTGTAATAGCCATGGATTAATTTTGTTCTTGGATGGTGCTAGGCTAGGCTCTGCCCTTACTTGCAATAGTAATGATTTAGGGCTTTTAGACCTTGCCCAGCTCACAGATGTATTCACTATAGGAGGGACAAAGAATGGGGCGCTTCTGGGCGAGGCCCTGGTTATAGTGAAAGATGAGCTGAAGGAGGATTTTCGCTACCTTATAAAGCAAAGGGGAGCCATGATGGCCAAGGGCTTTGTCCTGGGCTTACAATTCGAAGAGCTATTCAGAGACAATCTTTATTTTGAATTAGCCAGCCATGCAAATAAAATGGCAAAAGTTATAGCTACTACTATAATAGAATGTGGCTATGATTTTTATGCAAGACCCAGTACTAACCAGCTGTTTCCGATATTGCCCAATAAACTTCTTAAGGAGCTTTCAAAAGAGTTTGGTTTTATAGTCATAGATAAGTTAGATGATAATAATAGTGTGGTAAGACTTGTCACATCCTGGGCTACTTCTACAGAAAGTGTAGAACAGCTTTGCAGATTTATCAAAGAACATAAATAATGAGAGAATGAACTTATCCTTATGGAAGTCCATTGTACCTATAAAAGATATTAGAGCGCAGGCTTTTTTATATAATAGGAAAGTTCGTCCTATTAAAAAATGCTGCGCTCTAATATAATCACCGTTTAAGGTATTAGTAGGGGTTTATTTAAAAACTATATTGGCAAAGTTGAAGAAGCCTAAATACCATACACCGAAGCTATGGCCTCCGGGTACCTTTTGCCATATAAGGTTTTTACCATCTTCAAATTTATCAGATAAATCAGCTAGGCCTTCTACAGCGGCTGATGCAGGGGCAATAGCTATATTATCACCGGTTCCGCAGATGTTATAGAAGAAATGAATATCATAATCTTCAAAATCCTTCATCTTACTTATAATAACCGAGGCAGGATTAGTGGTAGGAGCAGCGGAAAATGCACCAAAGTAACTTATAATATCAAGGCACTCGCCCATACCTATATTAATGGTCTGCATTCCTCCCATGGATAAGCCTGCCATGGCTCTGTGATTACGGGCCTTTGTTAAATCATAGCCGTTCTCATCATATTCAGCATATGTTGAATAATTTTTATCTATGTAGGGAATCAAATCATTTCTAAGCTCCTGTCCAAACAAGTAAAATGAGTTAAAATCTGAAGAGGAGCTGTGATCAGCAGCGGAGCGTCCATTAGGTGTAACTACGATAAAGGGTTCAATCTCTCCCTTATTAATCAGATTATCCATCATAATCTTAACCTGTGAGGAATCACTATTCATACCCCATTCGTCTATGCTGCCACCAATACCATGCATTAGATATAGTACATTGTACTGTTTTGCCTCATCATAATTATATGGAAGATATACATAAGCAGATTTGCTAATCTCAGCGCCATCCCCAAAGTAGTCCTTGGTCTGATATGAGATTTTCTCTATAGTGCCACTATTCTCTGATAATTTAGTAAGATATTCAGCTGGAATAGTATCGACAACAGCTACTTCAGGGGATTTTGTCTCCTTATTATCATTATCCATTTCATTTGCCTCCTCTTTGGTATCATCTTGTATATCTGAATTGTTTTCTATATCAGTATTAGATTGAACATTAGAATCATCTTGGGATTTATCGTCCATTATTTGTTCATCAGTGGAATCAGTATCTGATGGTGTAGCCTCGATATCCTCTTGTGAGTCTATCCTAGTTTCATTAGGAATATTATCTACCTTGTCATGCTTTTGTGAGCATGAGGAGAATAGTAATATTATAGTCATTGGTAAGATTAATAAGATTTTTTTCAAAGCTATTGCTCCCTTCTGATATTATTTTCAAGATTCGATTGTATACGGACAAGTAAGTCTATTATTAGTTCCTTTTCCTTCTCCTCAAAACCTTGAAAGCTTATTACTTCAATATCATCAATTATTTTATTGATTTTAAGGGCCATATCTCGGCCTTTTTGAGTTAAATAAATAGCATTTGCTTTTTTACCACCGGATACATATACAGTTTCTTTATATACAAGCCCTTTATTCACCATATTAGTAAGTATAGAGGTTATAGTAGCAGGTTCGACATGACATCTTTTAGCTAAGTCCTTTTGTAGGTATCCCTCCTTATTAGAGAGAATTGAAAGAACCTTTGGCTGCCCTGTGGATAAATTAAGCTTTTGGAATTTTTGAAAGCTATATTTTTTGTGTGCTGAATAGCTTCCAATTAGCGCCTGATGTAGTTTGTTTGAATTCTTCTTATCTGACAATATCTCATCTCCTTAGTAAGCTAATTAGAAATCTAATCTATTTTAAAATAGTATAATAAACAGATATTGTCAACTGTAACTTCATTAATGGCTTGAAATTTGCTATCAATATAAGAAAATACATGATTAATCTTGGTTATTTCAATTAAAAAAATTGATATAAATATAACAAAGACTAAAAAAACATCAATAAATACAAAGCTAAGATAGGCAAATATATAAAAATTGCACAAATAAAGCAATATATGATATCAAGATAGCAATAAGTGAGAAGCTTGTCATAAAAAGATTTGTTATAATACATTTGTATTTTTTTGAATACATAAATTATGAGGAGGGTATAACATGAAACGATTTTTAGCACTGTTTCTTGCATGCTTAATGTTAATGTCATTAGCATTAACAGGCTGCGGAAAAAAAGACGATTCAAAACCGACTAGCGATGAGGGGAAGAAGACAGAATCTAAGGAAGACAAGAAAGACACAGGCAGTGAAGTTAAGGAAGTAAAGGATGATCCAAGCGTTAAAACACTTAATATTTATGCTTTTACCGATGAGGTTCCTAAGATGTTACATAAATATAAAGAGTTAAATCCTGATTTTCCTTACGAAATCAAAGAAACAATTATAGCTACTACAGATGGACTTTATCAACCAGCTCTTGACCAGGCTCTTGCAGGCGGTGGTGCAGATGCACCTGATATTTATGTAGCTGAAGCTGCATTTATACTTAAGTATGCTCAGGGTGATGCTTATGAGTATGCTGCTCCTTACAAGGATCTTGGAATTGACGTAGATAAGCTCCTTAAGGAATCTGAGATTGCTCCTTACACATCCGAAATTGGAACAAATCCAGATGGAGAACTTGTAGCTCTTGGATATCAGGCAACTGGTGGCGCATTTATTTATCGTCGTTCACTTGCTAAGGATACNTGGGGTACTGATGATCCTGAAACTATNAAGGGTAAGATTGGTCCTGGCTGGGATAAATTCTTCCAAGCAGCTGAGGAATTAAAGGCTAAGGGTTATGCTATAGTATCCGGTGATGGTGATATCTGGCACGCAGTTGAGAATAGCTCAGACCAAGGTTGGGTAGTAGATGGTAAACTTACCATTGATCCTAAGCGTGAGGAATTCTTAGACTTATCCATGAAGCTTAAAGAAAACAATTATCATAATGATACTCAGGACTGGACAGACGCTTGGTATGCAGATATGAAGGGCGTTGGTGAGAAGCCTGTATTTGGTTTCTTCGGACCTGCTTGGTTAATTAACTATGTTATGGCTGGTAACTCCGGTGGTGAGAAGATCGGCGAAGGAACATACGGTGATTGGGCAGTATGTGAGCCTCCAGTTGGTTTCTTCTGGGGTGGTTCATGGTTGCTTGCTAACAAGGACACCAAGATACCTAATGCTGTAGGTGAAATTATTGAGTGGGTTACACTTAATGCTACTAAAGATGGCTTACAGTATATGTGGGCTAACGGAACATTTTCAGGTGAAGGCGGTACCAAGGATACAGTTGCATCTGGTGCTGTTATGAAGATTTCCAATGGTGAAATTGACTTCTTAAATGGACAGAACATGTTTGATGCATTCGTACCAGCTGGTGAGTTTGCTAATGGTAAGAACTTAACACAGTACGATGAGACTATAAATAGTCACTTCCGTTCACAGGTACGTGAGTACACTGCAGGAAATAAAACACGTGAACAAGCTATTGCTGACTTTAAACAACTTGTTGCTGATAACCTTGATGTTATCGTAAACTAATCTAGACTCTTACATGGGGCGGCGAAGCCTTTCGACCGCCCTATACTTATATAAAAGAGTTGGCATACCGGAGGTGGAGCTTATGCGACGTAAGGGCGTTAGTTACGCTAAATATGGATATATATTTTCTATACCCTTTGTTTTAGCTTATATTATTTTTCACCTATATCCTTTGGTTTTTACTACTGTAATCGGTTTTACTGATTATAAAGGAATAGGAAAAACAAATTTTAAATTTTTAGAGGATATATTTGCTAATTTTAAATTGATATTAAACAATCCATCATTTCAGGTATCCTTAAAAAACACTTTTGGAATGTGGCTTGTTAACTTTATTCCACAGATTCTATTGGCACTATTACTTACTGCATGGTTTACTAATAACCGTCGTAAGATTAAGGGTCAGGGATTTTTTAAAGTGGTTCTATATATGCCTAATATTATTACTCAGGCGACAATAGCTATATTATTTAGTCAATTGTTCGCATATCCAACAGGACCTATAAATTCACTATTACAGAATATGGGCCTAATTGATTCGCCATCATTTTTTCTTATGAATAAGACACTTTCTAGGGGAATCATATCATTTATACAATTTTGGATGTGGTATGGTTATACCATGATTATCCTAGTATCAGGTGTACTTGGTATAAATCCTGAATTATTCGAGGCTGCTGAGATAGATGGAGCCACCAGTAGGCAGACCTTTTTTAAGATTACTATACCTAACCTAAGGACGATTTTACTCTTTACCTTAGTAACTAGCTTAGTTGGTGGATTGAATATGTTTGATATTCCTAAGTTAT
>JGI24709J26583_10000834_pt1 | contig 26081 bp, 23 predicted proteins | sample BioPla2DNA1_FD_26583 | JGI IMG/M metagenome (IMG submission 26583) | reverse complement strand
ATTTCTGGAAAGTTTCCATTATCAATCCTACGACAAATTGAACAATCAGCACAATTTCTGTTATTTAGGAGTTTGTTCGGACAAAGAAGAGTCTTCGCGAAAGCTAAAGCAAATGAAGAACAAACATTCTTACTTTCTGAATGAAACAAATATGCATGTCCAATAGAGTTGTTCTTTATTTCTTTTTTAATTATATTATATGCAATAGGTTGTCCTTCTTTATAATCATCCAACATATAATACCTCCTTAAAATACAAAAATTAAAATCAAGGCTAAAAACGGAATGGCTGAAATACCAAAAATACTTATCAATCCTAAAGTTAGAAAATTAATTGGAATAAGTAAATTAAGAGGTGCAGCCATTAAATTATATGCATATAAAATGAAAGCACCAACAATTACTTTTTTAACAAATGAAAAAAATTTTTTTAGCACCTTTGTCCACCTCATTCAATTATATGAGGTTTGCCATATTTTATGAAATCTTTTTTCGTTCGAATAATGCTGTTCTAAGTGTAATGGCATCAAGGTATTCCATATCTGCACCCATTGGCACGCCATGAGCTATTTTAGAAACTGTAATATTTTTTGGTTCTAATCTCTTTGCTATATATAAAGCNGTTGCCTCCCCCTCAAGCGAAGGTTTCACAGCAATAATAAGTTCCTTTATTTTTTCCTTTTCAACCCTATTAATAAGCGCCTCAATATCAATATCTTCTGGATCAATACCGTTCGAGGGAGATATNAAACCTTTCAAAATATGATATTTTCCATTGAAAAGATTGTTTTTTTCAAATAACATTAAACTTCTAACATCATCAACTATGCATAGAATGCCACTATCTCTTGTTTTATCCTTACATATAATACATTCATCTTCCTCTGATAAATTATTACATATTAAACAATGTCTAATTTTATCCTTAACATCTGTAATTGAATCTGAAAAAGAACCTAACTTTTCCTTATCAAAATCAATCATAGCTAGAGCCATTCTTTCCGCAGTCTTCTCGCCTACACCTGGTAGGTTTTTCAAATTAGATATTAGATTATTTATACTTTTTGGATATGTCATAATTACATCAACCCTGTTAATCCAGATCCATATTTACCCATTTTTTGTTCTATCTCAGCATCAACTTTTTTTAGTGCATCATTTATTGCTACAACAATCACATCTTGAAGCATTTCAACATCTGTATTATCTAAGTTGAAATCTTTATCAAAAATGACTTCTAATATTTCTTTTTTTCCATTTACACGCACTTCTACAAAAGAATATTTCCCGGGAAATATTTTTGCATCTATTTCCTCCTTAGTTTTCAACATATCTTGTTGCATTTTTTGCGCTTGCTTCATCATTGCTTGAATATTCATATATATATCATCCTCTCATTTAATTTCTATTAGGTCTTCACCAAATATATTTATGGCTTCTTCTATTTCCTTACTTTTTTTCTTTCTTTTAANTGGNTTCTTGATTTCTTCCTCGTCNATNTCATCTAAAATTTCTATTTGCTTTTTTTCTTTTACAATTTTTATATAATGAGGTCTAATTTTCTTCCAGTCCTCATCACTTATATTTATTATCCTATATTTTTTACCAAACATATTTTCAATTAGTTTTTCTATCTCTTTTTTCAAAACATCTGCTTTCTCTACAATCACATTGTATTGATAAGACCAAATCACACATTGATCTGATACCCCTACAATTTTTCCATCAAGTAAAACAGTGGCTGCTTGTTTGAAATCCTTATTGATCAAAAAGGTAGATAATTGATTACATTTACTTTTCAATTCTGTTAGAAGACTTTTTTGAGCTGTAGCTAAAGTATTGTTTATCAAAATCTTTTTATATAAAGGAATGTTAACGAAGTTAAGTAACGTATCATTTTCATCTTCTGTTTCTTTTGATTTAACTGGCGTTATCTTCTCGTTAATTTGAGTTTCTTCACTTTCAACTTCCTTTTCCACAAATGTTTCTTTTTTAACATCATCAATGTTTTCTTTAACCTCTATTATATTCTCCTTTTTTATTTCTTCTGTTTCTTTCAATTCAATATTAGAAGGTTTTACATCCGTTAATTTTAACATCAATATTTCGAAAATTATCTTTGGGTGAGTCGAACTTCTTAGATCGCCTATTAACCTATTAATCTCTGTTATATAACGATAGATGGTTTCCTCATTTATTGTATCTAGCAAATCTTTATATTCTTCCATATCATATCTGTAATTGTTTTTAAAGAAATCTTTAGCTTTCTTATAAAGCAATATGTCTTTTAGAAAAACAACAGTATCTTCGGCAATCCTAATAAAATCTTTTCCACCTTGATAGAAACTATCTATTTTTTTAAACATGTGATCCATTTTTCCTAAAACAATATTTAATAACATTTGATATATATCATTACGTGAAACAGAAGAACTTAATAACTCCACATCTTCCATTTCTATATTATTATCTGTAAAAGAATATAACTGCTCTAGCAACCCAATTGAATCCCTCATTCCACCATCTGAAATTCTTGCAATTTCATATATAGCTTCTGGAGTAACTTTCATTTGTTCTTGTTCAATTATATAATCTAATCTAATTTTCATTTGTTCTTCTGTAATTTTTTTAAAATTGTAATTTTGACATCTAGAAATTATCGTAAGTGGTAATTTATGAATTTCTGTAGTAGCTAATATAAACACAACATGTCGCGGTGGTTCTTCTAATGTTTTAAGCAGTGCATTAAATGCCCCAGTCGACAACATGTGAACCTCATCTATTATATAAACTTTAAACTTACAGGTGGTAGGAGCTAAATTAATTTTACTCTTCAAATCCCTGATTTCATCAACACCATTATTAGAAGCAGCATCTATCTCAATAATGTCACTAACCTGTTCAGTATTAATTAGGTTACATATTTCACAACTATCACAAGGATTTCCATCAATAGGAGATAAACAGTTAATAGCTTTAGCAAATATTTTGGCAATACTTGTTTTCCCAGTCCCTCGTGGTCCACCAAAAAGGTATGCATGACTTATCTTTTCATCTTTCACAATATTTCTCAAAGTCTTTACGATTACATTTTGACCCACTAAACCATCATAATTACTTGGCCGATACTTTCTATATAATGCCTTATATGTCATACATTCACCTTCTTTAAACTATATATACTATTATATCATTTTAACCTTCATTATTAAATAGAATCTACTGGTTTCTTCTCTTTTTAAAAAAATCTCTCAACAAGTTAGAACACTCTTCTTTATACATTGTGTTTTGGGATATAACTAAAGGTAATTCTATATCTTTTTCATTATTAGTTCCATATATAACTTTACTAATACGGGCTTGTTTAATAGCCCCCATACACATCGAACACGGTTCTAAAGTCACATACATAACACACCCGTTAAGTCTCCAATCTTTTATATATTTACACGCTTTTCGTATTGCTAAAATTTCAGCGTGACATGTTGCATCTTTTTTACTTTCCCTTTTATTGTATGCTCTTGCAATTATTTTTTTATCCTTTACTATAACAACGCCTACAGGGACTTCTCCTTTTCGAAGTGCTTTTTCAGCTTGAACAATTGCTTCATTCATATATAATTCATCGATACTATCACCTAATTTCAAAAAAAGACGCACACAAAAAGGGATTGTTAAGGCTGCTTTCTTCCGAACCTGACCTGATTCCAATATTTTTGTTGCGCCATATATAATATACCTTACTTTAACGAAAAATACAATATCTAAAGGAAAACAATTTCACGCAAAATATTTCCCGGGAAATAATTTTGTAAGCAAATGGCAACCACTTCAATGTTTCACGTGAAACATTATCATTTGTTCTTTTTATGTTTCACGTGAAACATAAAAAAAGAGAGGTTTATTCCCCCTCTTCTTCAACTGAGTCCGTTTCTTCTTTTTCAATATTAAATACAGCGGTTACTTTTTGATCTTCTTTTAAAGATATTAGTCTAACTCCTTGAGTCACTCTACTCATTGTCGCTATCTGATCAATTGGTATTCTTATAACCATCCCACTATCTGTAATTATTATTAAATCTTGTTCTTCTTCGACAACTTTGAACGAAACAATTTTTCCATTCTTTTCAGTTGTGTTAAGTGTTTTAACACCTTTACTTCCACGGCGGGTAGTTCTGTACTCATCTACTTTGGTTTTCTTACCGTAGCCGTTTTCCGTTACAACTAAAACTTCTTTATCTTCTGATACTACTTCGATGCCTACACAAGTTGCGCCATCCAAGTTGATTCCTCTTACACCCGTTGCGGTTCTTCCCATTATTCTTACTTCTTCTTCTGCAAACCTAACCATCTTCCCTGATGATGACGCTAATAGGATTTGATTGTCGCCTGTTGTTTTCCTTACACCAATTAGTTCGTCGTCTTCTTTAAGTGTTATTGCAATCTTCCCAGTTGCACGAATGTTTTCAAACTCACTTACTTTAACACGTTTAACTATACCTTGAGTAGTTGCAAAAATAAAGTTTCCATCGTTCTCGTCTGGTTTGACTGAAAGGACAGAATTAATATTTTCGTCGGACTCCAATGGTAAAAGGTTCACTATTGGAAGACCTTTAGCTTGTCTACTAAATTCTGGTATCTCATAACCTTTAACACGATATACCTTTCCTTTATTAGTGAAAAACAATAAATATTCATGAGTTGTCATTGTTACTAAATCTTGAACAAAATCTTCCTCATTCGTGGTCATACCTTTAACACCAACGCCACCCTTGTTTTGAAGTCTATAAGTGTTTGATTGAATCCTTTTAATGTATCCTTTGTTTGTAAGAGTTATTATGATCTCTTCAACAGGTATTAATGATTCGTCTTCTATATAATCAATTGATGTATTATCAATAATCGTTCTTCTTTCGTCACTATATCTATCTTTAATTTCAAGCAACTCATTCTTAACAATTTCTAATACTTTCTCTTCACTTGCTAAAATAGATTTAAGTTCCTCGATTAAAGAAAGTAAAGATGTAAGCTCATTATCAATCTTTTCTCGTTCCAAACCAGTCAAACGACGTAATTTCATTTCTAAAATAGCTTCAGCTTGAACAAGCGAAAGTTGGAATTTATTCATCATAGTTTCTTTTGCTAATTCATCACTTTTTGACGTTTTAATTATTTTAATTATTTCGTCGATATGATCTAAAGCAATTTTCAAACCTTCTAATATATGAGCGCGATTTGCCGCCTTATCTAATTCAAACTTAGTTCTTCTATAGATTATTTCTCGTTGATGATCTATGTATTTTTCAATTATTTGCTTTAGTGCCATCACTTTTGGTTCGCCATCTGTTAATGCCAGCATTATTATTCCATATGACGATTGTAATGGTGTACTTTTATATAAATTGTTTAAAATAACATTTGCATTTGCTTCTTTTTTAAGTTCGACTACTATTCTAATTCCTTCGTAATTAGATTCGTCCCTTAAATCTGATATACCATCTATTTCTTTATTTCTAACTAAATCAGCTATTTTTGAAACCATATTAGCTTTATTAACTTGATAAGGTATTTCTGTAATTACAATACGTTGATGATTTTTATTATCTTGTATTTCTGCTTTTCCCCTTACAGTTATTATCCCTCTTCCAGTTTCATAGGCTTTCTTTATTCCACTACTACCTAGTATTGATGCACCCGTTGGAAAGTCAGGACCTTTAATATAATTCATTAATTCTAGTGTTGATATTTCATGATTTTCAATATACGCTACGCAACCATCTATTACTTCCCCAAGGTTGTGAGGTGGTATGTTTGTTGCCATACCAACAGCAATACCTGTAGCGCCATTTATAAGTAGGTTTGGAATCCTACTCGGCATTACAATTGGTTCTCTTTCCTCACCAGTGTAATTCTCACCAAAATCAACTGTATTTTTATTAAGATCTCTNACCATCTCACTAGCAATCTTCGACATTCTTGCCTCAGTATAACGCTGTGCTGCAGCCCCGTCGCCATCCAACGAACCAAAGTTACCATGACCATCAACAATTGGATAACGATATGAGAAATCTTGTGCCATACGCACCATTGCATCATATATACTTGAATCTCCATGCGGGTGATATTTACCCATAACATCTCCGACAATACGAGCTGATTTCTTATGTGGTTTGTCATTTGTTACTCCGAGTTCGTGCATACCATATAAAATCCTTCGATGAACAGGTTTAAGTCCATCTCTAACATCCGGTAATGCTCTAGAAACAATTACGCTCATTGAATAGTCAAGAAACGACGTTTGCATCTCTTCGGATATATTTACATCTAATAATTTATCATTCATATATTTCACCTACCTAAACATCCAAATTCTTCACATAAAGTGCGTTAGTTTCTATAAAGTTTCTTCTTGGTTCAACTTCTTCACCCATCAAAACATTAAATACTTCGTCTGCTTTTATAGCATCTTCGATATTAACTCTTAGTAAAATTCTGTTTTCTATATTCATTGTCGTTTCACATAATTCAATAGCATCCATTTCACCAAGACCTTTATATCTTGATATTTCTTTCTTTGCGTTTTCAGGAAGGGTTGCTAAATATTCTTCCAAATCTCTATCATTCAATATATTTTTCTTTGTCTTACCATGAACCACTTTATAAAGTGGCGGTTGCGCAATATATATATGACCATTTTCAATAAGCGGCCTAAAGAAACGATAGAAGAAAGTAAGTAATAAAGTTCTAATATGAGCCCCATCGACATCTGCATCCGTCATTATAATTATCTTATGATAGCGTAATTTTTCGATGTCAAACTCTTCTCCAACACCTGTACCGATTGCTGTTATTAAAGACCTTATTTCTTCATTTGCAAAAACTCTATCGATGCGAGCTTTTTCCACATTAAGTATTTTACCACGTAAAGGTAAAATGGCTTGTGTTTTGGTGTCACGACCCGCTTTTGCGCTACCACCCGCCGAATCTCCTTCCACAATAAACATCTCTGATATAGTTGCATCTTTAGAAGAACAATCAGTAAGTTTACCAATAAGACCATTTATTTCAAGTGCACCTTTTCTTCTTGTTAGTTCCCTTGCCTTTTTAGCTGCCATTCTAGCCCTAGCTGCTGTTAAAGTTTTTTCAATAATCTTTTTAGCTTCATCTGGATTTTCCAATAAAAATCTTTCAAAACCTTCAGCAAAAACATTATCTGCTATCTTTCTTACTTCAACATTACCGAATTTTGTCTTCGTTTGGCCTTCAAACTGTGGATTAGGGTGTTTTACCGATATAATCATCGTCAACCCTTCTCTAACGTCTTCCCCTGATAAAGCCTCATCGTTATCCTTTAAGAACTTATTTTTCCTTGCATAACTATTAATAACTCTTGTAAGTGCTCTTTTTACACCTTCATCATGTGTTCCACCCTCATAAGTATTAATGTTATTTACAAAGGAATAAGTATTAGCTATATAACCATCATTATATTGCAAAGCAATTTCAACCGAAATATTATCTTCTTTCCCCTCTAGATAGATCGGTTTTTCGTGAATTAATGTTTTATTTTTATTTAGCATCGTTACATATTCAGAAATACCACCTAAATATAAGAAAGTTTCAACCTTATCTTCAACACGTTCATCTCTAATTAAAAAACGTATACCTTTATTAAGAAAAGCTAATTCCCTTATTCGTGTCATTAAAATATCGTAATCATATTCTATTGTTTCTGTAAAAATTTCAGGATCGGCTTTAAATGAAACTGACGTACCCGTCCTATCTAATGAACATTCACCTATTACCTTCAGCTCATCAGTAGGTTTTCCACCATTTTCGAATCGTTGATAATATACTTTTCCTTCTTTATATATTTTAACTTCTAAAAACTTACTTAACGCATTTACAACAGAAGCACCAACACCATGGAGTCCACCAGATACTTTGTACCCGCCACCACCAAATTTACCACCAGCATGTAAAACTGTAAAAATCGTTTCAACTGTTGATTTACCTGTTTTTTTATGAATTCCAGTTGGAATACCCCTTCCGTCATCATTAACTGTTATTACATTATCTTTTTCAATAATAATTTCTATATCATCACAGTATCCCGCTAATGCCTCATCAACTGCGTTATCAACTATTTCCCACACAAGATGGTGTAGTCCCCTACTTCCCGTTGATCCAATGTACATACCTGGTCTTTTCTTTACTGCTTCAAGTCCTTCTAACACTTGAATATCAGAAGAATCGTAATGTGTTTTATTTTCGTTCATTAATATCACCTCTATATTTATTTTGATTTTCTTCTTTTACNACACCATTTTTAACCATAAATATACTAATTTCCTTAAATTCTGATATATCTATGTTATTTATATCAGTTGTAGTTATAACTATCTGCATTCTTTTACTTAAATACCTCATAATAGCGATTTTTTTCCTATTATCAAGCTCACTGAAAACATCATCAAGTAATAACAAAGGATATTCACCTTTTTTTTCTTTAAAAATTTCTATCTCAGCTAATTTCAAACTTAAAACAGCCATTCTTTGTTGTCCTTGAGAACCAAAATCTTTGATATTGTTTTCTCCCATGAAAAAAAGAAAATTATCACGATGAGGCCCTGTTATTGTCTGTGTTATAAAAATTTCTCTTTGTAAATTATTTTTATATTTTTCTATCAATGCTTGTTTTATCTCTTCTGCTGTAGTAATCGAAACGGATGTTTCGTACTTTAATTCCACATCTTCTAACCCTTTAATTTTTCCGTTAACTTTTTTTATTGCCTTATTTAATTTATCAATGAAGTCTTGCCTATACATATATATCATTACTGCATTATCAACAAGTTGTCTAGTAATTATATCCAAATAACCACTGTCGTAACTTTCAAGAGTTATTTTCTTTAAATAATCATTTCTATTTTTTAAAATAGTATTATAATTATTCAAATACATAAGATACTGATTATCAAGTTGACCTATCTCGACATTAAGAAATTTTCTTCTTTCGCTAGGAGAACCCTTTAAAAGTATTAAATCATCAGGATGAAAAGTAATAACATTAAAATATGATATATATTCGCTTATTTTTTTTATAGGCTTTTTATTAATGCTGACTTTCTTTCCTTTATTATTAATTAGAATCTCTAATTCAGATTCATTTTGACTTTCTTTTTTCTTTATAATACCTTTTATCTTTGTACTTTTTGTACTTGCTCTAATGAGATCGGTATCTTGATTTGTTCGATATGATTTTGTAATCGCTAAAACATATATACTTTCTAAAATATTAGTTTTACCTTGGCCATTATTTCCAAGAAAAACATTGATTTTTTTATTTAACTCAATATCTAAGTTTTCATAATTTCTGAAATTCTTAAGTTGTATTTTTCTTACTATCATATACTATATTTTTAACGATCATATAATCACCTTTTTTTGTTATTTAAACACCATTGTCAACATATATATTATACCACATTTAACTTCGTAAGACCATCTTTTTCCTTTTAAATACAAAGAAAAAGAGCCTTTTTAAAGGCCCTTAAATTTAATATTTTTATTTACCCAAACAAAATTGTCTAAATAGTTCATCTATTAGTTCATCACTATAGTTTTCACCAATAATTTCACCTAATAATTCATATATCTTTTTTAGATCTATGGCAATGATATCAACAGGAACATTATTAGTAAGCCCTGCTTCTATATCTTCAATTAGATTAACCGATTCATTTAGAAGGCCTATTTGTCTTGCATTAGATAAGTACATTAAATCTGCTTGTTCCAGTTCATCTATGCCAAACAATTCCCTGATTTTATCTTTTAGGGCATCTATCCCTTCCTCTGTTACAGTGTTCCCATATATAATAATTTCATCTTGCAGTTTTGATTTATCAAGATTAGATGCCAAATCATTTTTGTTTATATATATTATTCTTTTCATGTTTTTTGTTTTTTCTAATAATTTCAGGTCATCTTCATTAATTTCTTCGTTATTATTAAGTACTAAAATAACAAAATCAGCCTCATCTAAGGTTTTCATACTTTTATTAACACCAATTTGTTCTATCTTATCTTCTGTTTGTCTTATCCCTGCTGTATCTATTACATTCAGTATTATTCCATCGATATTTACTATTCCCTCGACTATATCACGTGTAGTACCGGGAGTATCCGTAACAATGGCTTTATCCTCATCTATTAGTTTATTTAGAAGACTACTTTTTCCAACATTGGGACGCCCTATTATTGTTGTCTTTATACCCTCTTTAATTATCTTGCTATTTTCAGATTCCTTGAGTATTTTGTGAGCTTCAGTCTTTATTTTTGCTATACTTTCCTTGATCATATTATTTGTTATAACAAGGATGTCTTCATATTCTGGATAATCTATATTTACATCGATATTTATTAATATATCACGAATATTATCTCTTAGTAACTTTACCAACCTAGAAATTTTACCCTCTACTTGGTTTATTGCTAATTTACGCATTTTTTCAGTTTTAGCATTAATTAAGTCCATTACCCCTTCTGCTTCAACCAAATCAATACGGCCATTCAAAAAAGCTCTTTTGGTAAATTCGCCAGGTTCTGCTAACCTAGCACCATTAGACAAAACTAAAGACAATACTCTATTCGTAGTATTAATTCCACCGTGGCAATTAATTTCTATGATATCCTCTTTTGTATAGGTTTTTGGAGATAACATAACAGATACTAAAACTTCATCTACAATCTCTTCTTTGTCTATAATATGTCCATAATTAATGGTATGACTTTTTACTTTTGTAAGATCATTCCCTTTAAAAATTTTATTTGCGATTGCAACGGCGTCAGTTCCGCTTAATCTAATTATAGAAACAGCTCCTACTCCTAATGCTGTTGAGATAGCTGCTATAGTATCATTCATATTTTACCTCCTCACTATATATATTTTCTGTTTTAATGTGAAAAAAACGAATAATAGTTAATTATTCGCTAAGACCGTATTTACTATTAAATTTTTCGACTCTACCTGCTTTAGATGCTCTTGTTTGTTTACCTGTATAAAACGGATGACATTCTGAACATACTTCAACATGAATATCGTCAGTTGATTTAGTCTTAAAAGTAGCTCCACAACTGCATGTTGCTGTTACTTCTTTATAAATATTATTCTTCTTCATACTTTTGCTCCTCTCATCATGATAATAATCACAACAATTTGTAAATCTACTATATTATATCAACTGTCTTATGATTTGACAAGCATAAATTCAATTTGATCTACAATTTATTTCAATCTATTATTTTTTCGTTTATTATTTTGATTATTTTTTCAGTTATCGCAGCATAACCCTTAGCTGAAGGATGAATATCTATTGGATTAGGCAAAAAATCTGAATTTTGTTCGAATTGTTTATAGACATCAACAAAATATAAGTCATACTTATTACTCACTTTTTTCATTTCATTATTAGCATATAGAATTACATTGTCTATTTGCTTTGCAAAATCCTTTTTCATATGCCAAAGCGGATTATAATATCCAACAAGGATAATATCCTCCATACAATATTTTTTAATTAGTATAATCAATTTTTCAATATCTAAAATAACTTCATCAACATATTTTTTTAATTCGATATCATCTTGAAATGTTATATCCATACTATTAATTCCTAATTTATAAAACAAGTCATTTGCTCCTATTGATAGCGTAATTATATCTGCTTTTGCAAGCGCTTGCTTAAGCGTAATCTTTTTTCCATCCACTTCTATGCTTTTATTATCATTAATATCTTTTATTAAGTCTGTAGTTCTATAACCACTAACTGCAAATTGCTTNGTATAAAATGTTAATTTATTCAAAGAATCTAAATAGTCCGCCACATTGTCAGTATAACCATAGGATATTTTACCATATGGATTTTGCCCTGCNGCAAGCGAATCCCCCAAGGCAACATAATAAATACCGTGATCAACAGTCAAAAGATATATCATAATAGGTAAACCAATAATTAAAATAAGAGCGAAAAGTTTTTTCAACGATAATAACCTCCTAAAAAAAATAGAGCATTACCTCTATTTAATTATATTAGACAATCTTTATTTTAGCACCTAATCCATTAAGTTTTTCCACAATACCTTCATACCCTCTTAAAATATGATCAATATTATGAATTGTTGTCTTGCCTTCAGCTATTAAAGCCGCTAAAACAAGACAAGCTCCAGCTCTAAGATCAGTAGCTATTACCTCGCACCCTTTTAAAGGAGTAACACCATAAACTATAGCTTCTTTATCTTTGGTTTTGATATTAGAACCCATTTTATTTAAATAATCAACATTTAAAAACCTGTTTTCATATATTGTTTCTTCTACTTTTGAACTTCCCTCACACTGCGTAAGTAATGTAGTGATAGGTTGTTGTAAATCAGTTGGAAAACCAGGGTAAGGTAATGTTTTTATGTTTACTGATTTCATATTATCTGATTTGCTTATTATAAAATAATCATTTCCTACTTCAATTTTTATGCCTATTTCTTTTAATTTTAATAAAAGCGCATCTAGATGTTCTGGTATTACATTAGAAATTTTTACATTATTTCCCACGAGTGAAGCTGCAATCATGTACGTTCCAGCCTCAATTCGGTCTGGAATAACTTCATGAGAACAACCTTCTAATTTGGAAACACCAATTATTTTTATTTCACTCGTCCCAGCTCCAGTTATTCTTGCTCCCATATTATTTAAAAACATAGCAACATTAACAACTTCTGGTTCCTTTGCCGCATTTTCTATGATTGTTGTTCCTTTTGCTTTAACAGCAGCAAGCATTATGTTTATAGTTGCACCTACACTTGCAATATCAAGATATATATTGTTTCCTATAAGTTCATCAGCTTCTATTATATATTGATTTTCCCTTTCAGTAACTATAGCTCCTAAAGCCTCAAAACCTTTCAAATGCAAATTAATTGGTCTTGCACCAATCTTACATCCCCCAGGAAAATACATATTTACCTTTTTGTACTTACCGAGAAGAGCCCCCATAAAATAATATGATGCTCTTAATTTTTTTGAAATAGATTCTGGAATTTCCTTGTTTTCTATATTAGTAGAATCAATAACCATTGTTTCATCTTCTATTTTTACATCGGCATTTAAATACTCAAGTATTTCATTAAGGGCATCTCTATCTGTTATGTTGGGAACATTAGATATTGTAACTATACCATCACTTAAAACTGATGCAGGTATTAAGGCAACAGCGCTATTTTTAGCACCGCTAATCCTTACTTCCCCTTCTAATATATGTTTTCCCTCTATTTCTAATCTTTGCATATTTACCTCCAACTAATTTCATAATATACTATTAATTTATAAAAGAAAGGTTACTTTTTATGCTTCAGAAGAACTTCCAAAAAGTTTTATTTTTTCTTTTACTACCTCTTTTATTGCTTGTTCTCCTGCGCTAATAATTTTTCGCGGATCATAAACATCTTTATTGTCTTCAACGTATTTTCTAATATTTTTATTCCATGCTATTTGCAATTCTGTGTTTATATTAATCTTGCATATGCCAGAAGATATAGAATCCTTTATTATTTCATCACCTATACCTGTACCACCATGTAATACTAAAGGAATATCTATTGCATCTCTTATTTCCTTCATTTTAACTGTATCAATTTTAGGTTCACCTTTGTATATTCCGTGAACACTACCAAGCGCAGGAGCTAAAAAATCAACTCCTGTTTTTAAAACTAATTCTATACAATCTTCTAAATTGGCGTAAGCTATATCTGCTTCTATCCCGTCTTCATTCCCACCTATATGACCTACTTCTGCTTCAACTGTCACATTTCTTTCATGGGCATATAAAACAACTTCTTTAGTAATTTTAATATTTTCTTCTAAAGAATATGAAGAACCATCTATCATTACAGATGTAAAACCATTATCTATAGCTTTTTTACAACTTTCAAAACTCCTACCATGATCCAAGTGAAGCGCAACAGGAATTGTTATATTTAGATCTATTATTAAACCTTCAACTAAATTGTATACTGTTTTAAAACCACCCATGTATTTTGCAGCACCCTCACTTACTCCCAAAATTACTGGACTATCTAATTCGTTACATCTTTCCAAAATGTATTTTGTCCATTCTAAATTGTTAATATTAAATTGAGGTACGGCATAAATAGAATTTTTAGCTCTATTTAACATCTCTTTAGCGTTAACTAACATATTATCACCTACTAATATCTTATTATGTTTTTAAAGTAGAGTCAATTTAAGCGTATGTAATTAACGCTATTTTACACTATCTAAATAGATAATAGAGAGCAAATAATATGAAAATAAGTCCGCCAATTATCTTTGATAGTTTTTCACTTCTCTTTACTATTACTTTTCCAATGTTTAAACCCACATATGTAAAACAAGAACTCGTTAAAGAAAAAATGAAACTGCATAATATGTATTTACTGCTTATGAAATTAATACCAATTCCGGCTGAAAAACTATCTATACTAACAAAAAAAGAAAACATTACAATTCCAACAAAACTAGTTAAATAGATGTTTTCCTCTTTTTTGGCGGATTCATATATCATTTCTACACCAAGCAACATAAAAATTGTATAAACAACTATTCTTATGTCTGGAAGTATAAAAATTTTAGCAAAATTCCCTACGAACATGCCAATAAGCGGCATAAAAAAATGAAATATTCCTACACTTAATGCTATTGCTATTATCTTTTTTCTATTAAGATTTAATGCACTATAGCATAAAGAAAGAGAAAAGGCATCCATGCTCAAACCAATACCAATAAAAAAAATAGAAAAAATTTCCACTCTTGTTCCTCCTTCTAAATTCTATTTAGAAACAAGTTCTTTATGATTATTTTAGAAATTTATCTATTATTTCTTGAACAAAAAATTTATATTCTACTTCTGTTGATTCTTCAGCTTCTAATAAACACAGTGGCGGAAATAATACACACCACCAATTATTACCTTCACCTTTTCCTATTTTTACTAATATCGATTCGTAATAACCTTCGTCATATTCTATTCCTTTATATTCTTTATTAGGAAAATAATGATATCCAAAATCAATGTTGTATCCTATGTTATAATTTTCCTTTTCCATCACTTTTTTTATACTTTTATCAAAATTCCCAATGTTTGCTTTAATTATATCTCTTGCATCATCTATGTTTGCAGCGTCCTTCAAATGCGTGTACACTTCACTTTGAAGTTGTGTTTTTACTTTTTCTTTTACATTTTGATCATAACTAGAATTACTGTTTGCAAGAACTCTCAATCTTATTGCGTCATCAGGAATAATCTTCTTACTTACTGATAGTTCCTTAAATATAGTTAATGATAATATAAGTATAAGACCACAAATTATTTTTTTCATATAAAAATCCGTCCTCCCTATTACATAATGAACGGATTTATAATTTTTAATCACTAATATTATAAAAAATGAAAAGCATTCGAGTTCTTCCTTGCAAATCACATTTAAATACATAATTTGAATCATTAAAATATTTAGATACCAACTTAACAAGTTCTTCACTTTGATTAGAACCTATCTCAAAAGCTAATATTGCCCTCTTATTTAAAACCTTCTTGGCATCTTTTAATATCTCTTCATAATACTTCAAACCATCAAGACCACCATATAAAGCAATTGATGGCTCATATTGTTTGACTATATCCATAATCTCTTCGTCTTTTCTCAAATATGGTGGATTACTTACTATAATATCAAACTTTTTCTTTCTTTTAATTACTTCCTCTAACATATTAGATTTATATATATCTACTGATACATTTAATTTTTCTGAATTATACTTTGCAACCTCTAAAGCTATGTCGGAAATATCTGTTAAGGTTACATTCAAATTGGGTATTTCCTTTTTTAAAGTTAATCCTATAGCACCTGAGCCAGTTCCTATATCTATTATAGATATATCACTACCAAAATATTTTAAAATATATTCTTTAGTATTATAAACTAATTCCTCTGTCTCAAAACGTGGAATTAAAACACCTTCTTTTACATGAAAATTATATCCATAAAAGTTAACATTTTCTAAAACATATTGAATTGGTAATCCTTTTTTTATTAAATTTACCTTTTCCTCGTAAGATTTTAATTTGTCTTCATCAATTTCAACATTATTTATTTTACCTATTTCTTCTAATTTAAAATAATTTTTAAGTAAATAATCTATTGTTTTAGAATCTAATTTATATTCTTCCCTACTTATCCTTAATAATTCTTTATATGTCATTATTCGCCTGCTAATTTTCTTTTCAAATCTTCTGTTATAAGTGGTTCTATTATTTCCTCTAATTTACCTAACATAATACGATCTAATTGCATTACTGTAAGGTTTATTCGGTGATCTGTTATTCTATTTTGTGGATAATTATAAGTCCTTATTTTTTCAGAACGATCACCAGTCCCTATTTTTGAACGACGAAGAGCTCCTTCTTCTTCCTCTTTTTTCTTTGCNTTTTCTTCATATATTTTATTTTTAAGGATTTGAAGAGCCTTTTCCCTGTTTTTTATCTGACTACGTTCATTTTGACAAGTAACAACAATACCTGTAGGAATATGAGTTATTCTAATAGCACTATCGGTTGTGTTTACAGATTGTCCACCGGCTCCACTACTACGATATACATCAACTTTTAAATCACTTTCTTTTATTTCAATATCGACATTCTTTTGTTCTGGAATAACAGCTACAGTAGCTGTTGATGTATGAACTCGACCTTGTGATTCAGTTGAAGGTACCCTCTGTACCCTATGTGCACCACTTTCATATTTAAATTTTGAATATACATTATTTCCTTTAACCATGAATTCAATTTGACTGAAACCCCCGGCTTCTCCTGGCATGCTAGATATTAACTCCGTTTTAAAACCCAAATTTGCTGCATATCTTGTATACATTTCGTACAGATCACCTGCAAATATATTTGCTTCAGCCCCACCAGCAGCGCCTCTAATTTCAATGATAACATTTTTAGTATCATTTTCATCTTTAGGNATCAATAATATTTCTATTTCTTCTTCTAATTTTTCTTTTTGCATTTGCAAGGATTCTAATTCTTCCTTAGCCATAAGTCCTAACTCGCTATCACTAACCAGTTCTTTAGTTTCGTCTATTTGAACCAAGATCTTTTTATATTTTTCATATGCGATAACAATATCTTCAAGAAGAACTTTTTCTTTTGAAATAGCAGTTGCTGCCTTGATGTCATTTATTATTTCAGGGCTCATCAACTGTTTTTCCAATTCTTCATACTTTTTTGTAATGTTTTCTAATCGCTCTATCATACTATCACTCTCCAAAAAGGATTATTCTTCTAATTCATCATCTTCACTAATTATTTTTAAATCCTCAATATCGCTATCATCATCACTATCATCATCACTNNNATCATCACTTAAATCATCAACGACATCTTCATCAAAATCATAGTCATCATCCGTTGATACATTATCTTCTTCTATTTCTTCAGGAATTTCATCATATTCCTCTTCACTTTCATCAACTACAATGTTTACAACATGATTTTCTCTTAAATCCCAATTTGTACTATTAAGTAAGATAAATCTTTTATCGGTTGTAAGAGATGTAAAAAAATCAGCAATAAGGTTTTCAAATTCTTCACTTATTTCAAGAAGATCACATATTTCTCTAAACAAGTCAACTGTAGTTTTAGATTTTTTTCCTTGTTTAATAATTTGATATGCTATATCATTATACGATAATAATTCTAATTCACTTTTATCAATTTTATAAATATCCATNGTTCCCTCCTACATTTTTTCTGGGGCTTTAACGCCAATTAAATTAAGTGCATTATTTATTACTATTTTAACTGACTTAACGAGTAATAATCGTTCATTTGTATATATCTCATCATCAGATAAAATCTGCTCATTATTATAATATATATGCAATGCGTTAGCAAGGTCATAAACATAATTAGTAATAAGATGAGGCATTCTCTTTAAAGCGCTTGCTTCCACAACATTTTTAAACTCATTGATTTTTTGTAAAATATCATATGCATATTCACTTTCAATGGTACTAAACTTTTCTACTTTTTTAAGTTCTCTGCCCTTAAGAAGCGAACATATTCTTGCATTTGCATATGAAACATAATAAACTGGATTATCTTGAGCTTTCTTGATGGCTAGTTCTATATCGAAATCCATTTGAGCATCTATATTTCTCATTGCAAAGAAGTAACGTGCTGCATTTATTCCAACTTCTTCAACAAGTTCAGTAACAGTTACAACATTTCCTGTTCTTTTACTCATTTTGACTTCTTCTCCGCCTCTTAAAAGCCTAACCATTTGAATAATTTTAACTTCTAACTTTTCTTTTTCATATCCTAAAGCTTCAATAGCTGCCTTAAGTCTTGGAACATAACCATGATGATCAGCACCAAAAACATTAATCAACTTGTCATATCCACGACTAATCTTATCTAAATGATAAGCTATATCTGGTGTAATGTATGCATATTCATTATCACTTTTAATCAAAACTCTATCTTTTTCATCGCCATAATCACTTGATTTTAACCATAAAGCTTCTTCTTTCGTATATGTTTTACCAAGACTTGATAGTTTGTCTAAAGCTTCTTCTATACGCCCTGCTTCCCTTATTTTTCTCTCACTTGTGAATATATCAAAGTGTACTCTAAAATTTTTTAAATCTTCTTTTATTCTATTTAATAATAACTCAAGTCCTATATCTCCGAAAAATGTTACAGGTTTATCCAAATAAGCATCTTTTTGTTCATCATATATTTTTTTTGCTATATCTATTATTTCCTTACCATAATAACCATCTTCCGGCATGTTTTCCTCAAGACCACAAAATCCAAAGTATCTTGCTTGGATTGACTTTCCAAGATTGAATATTTGATTTCCACCATCATTTACATAATATTCCCTTGTAACATTAAAACCCGCAAAATCTAAAATTCTACATATATTATCCCCATAAGCGCTTCCTCTTGCATGCCCTAAATGAATAATACCTGTTGGATTAACACTTGCAAACTCTACATTGATTTTTTCGCCAGCTCCTATTTCACTTTTTCCATAATCCTTATCTTTTTTTAAAACATCATTAATTACATTAAATAATATCTTCTTATTTATAAAAAAATTTAAAAATCCTGGTCCAGCTATCTCTATTTTTTCAATATATTCATTTACTCCAATAATCTGTTTTATTTCGTTTGCTATCTCTACTGGGTTTTTCTTAAGTTTTGACGCTAATTTCATTGCAACATTAGTCGCATAATCACCATTTTTCTTTTCATTTGGAATATCTAATATAACGTCAATATCATTTATATTCATCTGTTTCAATGCTTCTTCTATTATTATCTTTATTTCTTCTTTTATATACATATTATTCCTCCCACTTAAAATCAATTATAAAAANCCCAATCTCTTCGTTGTTCATAGTTAATTTGTACTTTATATAAAATGAATTTCTATCTNTTTTTATCATTAAGGTTTTTATCTTCANCTCTAATACCATGTTTGGATTATATATGATGTAAGATGATTTAGTCATATTTTCTTCATCAAAAATAAGTTTCATCTCATATTCATTACTTTTTCTTTCAATAACAATTATATTATCCATTTTAATTTTTACTAATACTTCTTTTTCATTAAATGTTATGGTATTTACTTTATCATAACTTCCTTTTTGCGAAATAACTGTTTCTTCACCTAAATTGTCAATAATACTCATTTTAATTTGAACATTTTTCATATCTCACCTATAAATTATTCGTTGCAATTATAACATAACTTAAAAAAAAAAGAAACTAAATATCATATAATATTACTTTATGATGTTTATTCCTTTGACTTGATATACAAGAATGTTATATTTTTAAGTTTTATAAACATAATAAACATAGGGATTTAGGTGATTGGATGAAAAAAATAAAATGGCTTCTTTTTATTATGTGTTTCTTTATTTTTTCTTTTATTTTTATTCATTATGGTTTTTATACTGCTGCTAAATTATCATCTAAAATTAATATTAAAAATGCTAGTAATGTTTTTTTATATGATGATTCTGAAAATCTTTTTTTTCAAGGAAATGGACAGAAAGAATGGATTTCACTTGATAGAATGTCAAAACATATAATTAATGCTACTTTATCTATCGAGGATAAAAATTTTTATCATCATGTTGGATTTGATTATTTAAGAATTCTTAAATCCTTATATGAAAATGCTAAGGCAAAAGAATATGTTCAAGGTGCTTCAACTATAACACAACAATATGTTAAAAACTTATATCTTGATTTCGATAAAAAATGGGAAAGAAAGATCGAGGAAGCTTGGCTTACAATAAAAATGGAAGTTCAATATTCAAAAGATGAAATCTTAGAAGGTTATCTAAATACAATAAATTATGGAAATGGTGTTTTAGGGATAGAAAATGCCTCAAGGTATTATTTTGACAAAAGTGCAGAAGATCTTACTCTTGCAGAAGCTTCTATGTTAGCTGGAATTCCAAAATCACCAAATAACTATTCACCTCTAAATGATGAATTAAAAGCAAAAAGTAGACAAAATATTATTTTAACAAGCATGGTAAATAACAATTATATAACTGAAGAAGAAAAAGAAGATGCTTTTAATACTGAACTTTTTTATATTGGAAAAAAAGAAAAATATGATTTAGCAACTTTAATGTACTATCAAGATGCAGTTATGGAAGAACTTCATAATATAAAGTATATTCCCTCATCGTTAATTGAAACTGGTGGTCTAAATATATATACAAATCTTAATATAAATGCTCAAACCATTTTAGAAAACGCCGTTAATAATAATTTGAAAGAAATTGAGGATATGCAGGTTGCAAGTGTTGTTGTAGAACCTAAGACAGGTAAAATAATTGCTTTAACGGGTGGTAAAGATTATTTAAAATCACAGTTCAATAGAGCTGTTGATTCAAAAAGACAAGTTGGTTCTGCAATCAAACCATTTCTTTATTATGCCGCCTTAGAAAATGGGCTTACTTCTTCAACTACCTTTTTAAGTGAACCTACAATCTTTACTTTTGGTAATAACAATTCTTATGCTCCTAGTAATTATGGAAAATATTATCCTAATAAACCAATATCAATGGCTGCTGCTATTGCCTATTCTGATAATATTTATGCCGTTAAAACTCATCTTTTTCTTGGTGAAGATNTTCTTGTAAGGACGATGAAAAGAGTAGGTGTTAAAGAAAAACTAAATCCCGACGCTTCACTTGCTCTTGGAACAGGAGAATTAAATATTATCGATTTTTTAACAGGATATAGTACTTTAGCAAGCGAAGGAATAAAACGTGACCTTCATTTGATTAACAAAATTACGGATTTAAAAGGAAANGTTATATATGAACATAAAAATGTTGAAGAAACAGTACTTGATAAAAATGTAACTTATATATTAAATGAACTATTAACTACAACTTATGATTACAATATGCTTGATTATAATACTCCTACTTGTTTAAATATATCTCATAAAATATCTAATAAATGGGCTTTAAAAACAGGAACAACAGACTTTGATGCTTGGGCAATTGGATATAATCCCGACTTATTAGTTGGTGTTTGGACAGGATACGATGATAATAAATTATTACAAACAGGAGCTTCCAAATATTCAAAAAATATATGGGTCGATACAGCTGAAGGATATTTAAAAGATAAAGAATCATCTTGGTATGAAATTCCAGAAAATGTTGTTGGCACTTTAGTTAATCCTATTAATGGAAATATTAACGATGAAGCAAGCAACAAAAAAAGAATTTTGTTTTATCTAAGAGGTAGTGAACCACAGATAAGGTAAAATTCTTTAATTCTTTTCTATTTTAATAATCATTTGATAGATATTTTCAAAATCAAAATCTTCAACATTTACTTTAAAACCTGCTGTTTTAAGTTCATCAACAGCGCTTCTTATAGCTTTTACACCACTATTTAAATCATTTGGATCAAGTTCTTTTTTATCATTTACTATTCCATTTGTTTGACGATATTCCGCTACCAGACTATCAGTAAACGTTTTTGATTGATTTCCTTGATGAAAATCATTTTTAATGTCGTTAGATTCATTGATTTTATTTTCTTCAGCTTCTGCTTCTTCAGGAAACATGATAAAACGAGGTCCTGCTTCTGGTTTTTCATGCTCTATATTAGGAGTACTTATATTATCATCTGCAGGAGTTATTCCTAATAATTTATTTACATCGGCATTTTCCTTAACAGGATTGATATCTTCAGCTTTTTCCTTTATTTGATCAACATCAACTGTTCCTATACCTTCATTTTCACCTGCTGGTTGAATAAAGGAGCTTCTTGTATCTTTGAAATAATAGGTTCTTCCTTTATTCTTGGCATATCTATATAAGGAATTGGAGCTGAAGGGACTTGATCTAATGAATTATTTAAAGTTTCATTAAAATCTAGTGTTTCTACTGATGGAATTATATTTTCAATTACATCTGGTTTTTCTTTTTCTAATTCAATATTAGGTGAAGTTTGAGATTGCATTGCTGGATTTTGAATGGTTTTTATTAAATCATCAGTTTGTCTTACAGTTAGTTTGCTACTTATAATTTTTTCTAAAACTTGTTTTTGATCTTCTGCATTCTTTAAATTTAGTAAACTTCTTGCATGACGTTCAGATATTTTTCCATTCAATAAAGCTTCTTTTACTTCGGGAGAAAGACCAAGTAATCTCAACTTATTAGAAATAGTTGATTGATTCTTTCCCATTCTATTAGCTAATTGTTCTTGGGTTAAATATCCTTTATCAAGTAATTTTTTATATGATTCTGCTTCTTCGAGTGCTGACAAATCTTTTCTTTGAATGTTCTCTACAACAGCAACTTCAGCACTTTCGTTGTCATTTAAATTCATTACAATAGCAGGAACTTTTTGCAATCCAGCTAATTGAGCGGCTTTATAACGACGCTCACCAGCGATTATTTCATATTTATCATTTAATTTTCTTACAACTAATGGTTGTATAATTCCATGTTGTCTTATAGAATCGGCAAGTTCATTTAATGCTTTTTCATCAAAAGTTAAACGTGGTTGGAATCTATTAGGTAATATATCATCTATAAATAAATTAACTATTTCCTTTTCAATTTTTTCATTCATTCTGGACCCCTCCATATTCTATACTAATTATATAATACTATTAAAAATCCTTTTTTACAATGGTTTTTTCTTAGTTTCTTTAAAAGAACGAGGATATTTATAATCTATATGTCCCTCTCTTCTTATTTTTATAAGAGTTCGCGTACTTTCCTCTATAGGTAAGAAAAATTCTTCTATTTTTTCTATTCTACTATTAAGAATTTTTATACTTTTCTTATCTTCTTTTAGTTCTTCTGATGCATTACCTTTCATACATATGAAACTACCTCCAATTTTAACCATTGGAAGGCAAAATTCATTTAATATTGAAAGCCTTGCTACAGCTCTTGATGTAACAATATCGAATCTATTTCTATTTTCTTTAGCATATTCCTCGGCACGAGCATGAATTGTTTCTATTTTCTCTAAATTCAATTCACTTATTACTTCCTTTAAGAATTTTATTCGTTTATTTAAACTATCAACCAAAACAACATGAAGATTAGGAAAAATTATTTTTATTACAAGACCAGGGAATCCAGCACCTGTTCCAACATCACATAAATTATCGATTTTATTAAAGTCCTCAACCTTAGTTAAAGTAAGACTATCATAAAAATGTTTTAAATATACACTTTCTTTTTCAGTAATATTAGTTAAATTCATTACCTTATTTTTTTCTATTAATAATTCATAATATTTTTCTAATTGCTTTAATTGATTACTATTTATATTTATACCTAATTTTTTTAATTCTTCTATGAATAATTGCTCAGACATTTGCATAATGCTTTCTTAAATATATTGTTAAAATTGAAATATCTGATGGGTTAACCCCACTGATTCTAATAGCTTGACCGATTGATAAAGGTCTTACTTCTTTTAGTTTTTGTCTTGCTTCAGTAGCTAAATTAGGTATTTTATCATAATCAATATCACTTGGAATTATTTTTTCTTCATTTTTTATCATTTTTTCAGCTTCTTTTATAGTTTTATTTATATATCCTTCATATTTTATGTTAATTTCAACTTGCTCTAATATTTCTTCATCATTATAACTAAGATATTTTTTAATATCTTTTATTTTAATCTCAGGTCTTTTTAATAAAAGATGAGCATTACAATTATATTCTTTTATATATAAACGTTTAAGTTCATCTATCAATGACTCAATTTGGTTCTTTTTTTCTAATAATCTCTTATATTTTAATTCTTCTATTAAACCAACTTTATATCCGTATTCTCTTAATCTTAAATCAGCATTATCATGTCTAAGTAATAAGCGATATTCAGCTCTAGAAGTTAGCAGNCGATATGGTTCATCAGTTCCTTTTGTTATTAGGTCATCTATCATTACACCAATGTATGATTCATTTCTTTTTAAAATTAATGGTTCCTTGCCTTCTAATTTTAATGAAGCATTTATTCCAGCTATTAAACCTTGCCCTGCAGCTTCCTCATACCCACTTGTCCCGTTAATTTGACCAGCAGTAAACAGATTTTCTATAACCTTTGTTTCCAAACTTGGTTTTAATTGTGTTGGATATATTGCATCATATTCTATAGCATAGGCATATTTTAAAATTGTGGCGTTTTCTAAACCTGGCAAAGTATGAACCATTAACTCTTGTACATCATGAGGCATACTTGTAGAAAACCCTTGCAAATATATTTCGTCACAATATCTACTTTCTGGTTCTAAAAATAATTGATGTTTTTCTTTATCTNCAAAACGAACTATTTTATCCTCTATCGAAGGACAATATCTAGGCCCTATTCCAGTAATATCATCTAAGCCACCATACATACTTGCTTTATTTAAATTATCTCTTATTATTTTATGGGTTTGAGGTGTTGTATAAATTAGATGACAAGGCACTTGATCTTCAATATTATAGTTTGGTTTATCATCAAAACTAAAACATAGTAGTTCTTCATCTCCGTTTTCTATCTTTGTTTTACTAAAATCAATGGTACTTTTCTTTATTCTTTGAGGAGTTCCTGTTTTTAATCTTAATATTTCAAANCCATATTTTTTTAAATTATCACTTAAATGAAGAGATGGCTTTTCACCTGCTGGACCACTACTGGTCCTTACATTACCAACTAAAATATCACTTTTTAAATATGTNCCTGTCGTCAATATAACAATTTCGCTTTTTATTTTTGTATTATCAGCTAACACAATCCCATATACTTTTTCATTTTCAACAATTAAATCTTCAACCATTGCTTCCTTTAGTTCAAGGTTTTCTTGCTTTTTTAATACTTCTAACATTTCTTTGGGATATATTATTTTATCTGTCTGTGATCTAAGTGATCTTACAGCTGGACCTTTTGCGCTATTAAGCATTTTCATTTGAATCTGGGTTTTATCTGCAACTTTCCCCATTACACCGCCCAAAGCATCAATTTCCCTAACAACTATACCTTTTGCGCTTCCCCCTATTGAAGGATTACAAGGNAGNGTAGCTATATTATTAATATTTCCTGTTACTAATAATGTTTTATGNCCTTTTTTAGCACAAGCAAGTGCTGCTTCACATCCTGCATGTCCTCCACCAACAACTATAACTTCATAATTCATACTTTCACCTCCTTTTTTTACTTAGATATTATATATCATAATTCATTATTTTTCTAGTTATATAATGAATTGCTTTTTTATAAAAGAAAGAGATAATGTCAACCAATTATCTCTTAATGCATAATACCTAATATTCGCAAATACACTACTAACTAGAATATTACTGTTCATGTGTTTATCTATTTGATATAGAAAGGAATTAAACTTCTTTGATATATATTTGATATGGTTAATCTTACTCATATCATAATTTTTTTAAATGAGTAC
>JGI24709J26583_10000833_pt1 | contig 26087 bp, 27 predicted proteins | sample BioPla2DNA1_FD_26583 | JGI IMG/M metagenome (IMG submission 26583) | reverse complement strand
AGAGTAGAACGTCGCCAGGTTATATGCCTCGATAGCTCAGTCGGTAGAGCAGAGGACTGAAAATCCTCGTGTCACTGGTTCGATTCCGGTTCGAGGCACCAAAAGAAAAGCACTAACAAAAGTTAGTGCTTTTTTTATTTTGTTTTTATTTCTTCAATTATGGCTTCCACATGACCCTTTACTTTTACTTTTCTATATTCCTTTATTAGAAGTCCATTTTCGTCTATTAAGAAGGTGCTTCTCTCAATTCCCATAACTTTTTTACCAAACATATTTTTTTCTTTTATAACATCATATAGTTTACAAACTACCTGTTCTTCATCACTTAGAAGTACAAAGGGTAAATTAAATTTTTCAATAAATTTATTATGTGAATTTAAATTATCTTTGCTTATTCCAAGAATTATTGTATTTAGATCACCTATTGCTTTAAAGTTATCCCTAAAGTCACAAGCTTCAGTTGTACAGCCAGGTGTGTTATCTTTTGGATAAAAGTATAATATAACCTTCTTTCCTTTATAATCGCTTAATTTATGGTTTTTTCCGTCTGATCCCGGTAATTCAAAATCAGGTGCTATATCTCCAATGTTCATAAGTATATCCTCCTTTTATAATTTATTATGTAATTAGGTAAATAAAATATTATCAGAATATAAACTTTTTATCAAATATATATAAAATGAAATAATAAGTGTATATTTTACTGGAAACTTTGATATAATTAGTTATGTTATTAAAATTATAAATAAAAGGAGAAATTTAATGCAAGATAAAATATTAGCTAACGTAGCAGGAAGACAAATTAAAGAATCAGATATTCAAGTTATGATCAACAGATACCCAGCAGATAAAAGAGCATATTTTCAAACAGAGGATGCTAAAAGACAATTATTAGAACAAATAATTTCTTTTGAATTAATAAATAATCTTGGAAAAGAATTAAAAATTGATTCAACTGAAGAATATAAGGAAAATGTAAGGCAAGCAGAATATGATATATTAACTCAACTAACATTAAATAAAATATTGTTAGATGTTACTGTTACAGAAGAAGATGCTTTAAATTATTACAATGAAAATAAAGCTCAATTTGTTCAACAACCTACAGTTTCAGCTAAACATATTTTAGTTGATTCAGAAGAGCTTGCAAAGAGTATAAAGTCAGAAATAGAAAGTAATGAAATAACTTTCGAAGATGCAGCTGCAAAATATTCAAGTTGTCCATCAAAAGAACAAGGCGGAAATTTAGGAAGTTTTGGAAAGGGAATGATGGTTAAGGAATTTGAAGATGTAGCTTTTAATTCTGATTTAAACGTAGTAAGTGAGCCTGTAAAAACTCAATTTGGATATCACCTAATTAAGGTTGAAGAAAAGAATGAAGCTCAAGAAATGAAATTTGAGGATGTTAAGGATCAAATAGTAAGCAACTTACTACAACAAGCGCAAGAAAAGAAATATATTGACACTGTAATGGAATTAGAGAAGAAATACGGTGTAACAAGAGCATAAAATTAAATTAAAAGTTTCCCATACATAAACAAAGTAATTTACAGTGTTATGTATGGGAAACTGTTTTTTTATTTAATAAGTTCCTTGTAGCTCATAATATATTTATCTGCTAGCCTCTCAAGTTCTTTTCTTTGATCCCTAGAGGCCTCATCATAAACAGCATAAACTGTCATGTCGGCAGACTTTGCTCCCTTAACAGCTTGTACTATATCTTCGAAAACTAAACATTCTTCTGGATTTAAGTTTAATTTTTTAGCTGACAATAAATATATATCTGGATTGCTCTTTGATTTTTTTACTTCGTCAGTAGTTGATATGGAATCAAAGTAATTATATATATTATTGTTTTTTAATGTTGCTTCTAATAAAGGAACAGAGTTGCTAGTAGCTAGAGCAATTTTTATTTTATTAGAGCGAAGAAGGTTCAAGTACTCAACTACCCCTTCTTTAAGTTTAATTGTATTTGAATAATGATAATGAGCCATAGAATGCCACTTTTTTATTATTGAATCAGGATCATCCTTTATATTAAATCTATCTTTAAAATAAAGAGCTGTTTCTGTAAGAGTTAAATGAGTAATTTCTTCTTGTAAATTTAAAGGTACTTCATAGTTATATTCCTTTAAGTATTCTTCATCAATTTTAGCCCAGATACCCATAGAATCAACTAAAGTTCCATCTAAATCAAAAATTACTCCCTTTATTTTTTGCATATTAAAACCTCCACTTTTGTATATTGATAAAAAATCAAAATTTCTATAAAATAATATCTTAAAATTATAACAAAAAATCATTTATTTAANTATAATAATTATAAGTACTTTTAGGGGGAAAGTTTTTGGTAAGAATTATTATGGCTATTTATATTGTAACTATCCCAATTATAATTTATATATGTGATTATATTGGTATTGAAGAGAAATTTAAAGAAGCAGAAGAGTATATAGATTTTAACTAATGTGTAAAGGTTGTAAAATGTGTAAAGATTATAAAACAAAAAATCTTCTCTAATTGAGAAGATTTTTATTATGGTCGGGGTGACAGGGATTGAACCTGCGACCTCATGGTCCCAAACCACGCGCGCTCCCATCTGCGCCACACCCCGTAGTACGTTAATATTATATCTTTAAAAATCGTATATGTCAATGTTAAATAAGAAATTAATTGTTCAAAGAAGGAAACATAATAATTATATTGAATATTTAATAAAGTTAGCTTAGTATATATATAATTAAACTTATGGAGGAAAAGATGAAAGGAACAACTGTAGTCATATTATTATCAAGTATAGGTTTTATAGTAATAGGCTTAATATATTTAAGAAGTAAGAAAATACGGAAATCTTTTGAGGAAAGTAATATTTATAAGGATACAGATAAATATATAAGAATAAATGGTTTATCGAATTTAATATTAGGTATGTTAGGTATATTAATAGGGATAATTGATTATTTTGGCATATTTCAATCTAATTATGTCATAATATTATTTATTACATTAATACTAATTCAATCAATAATTCAAAGAGCTATTTCAAAAAGCAATAGAAATATATAAATTTTTAAAATAGTATTTATTTAGTTCTTTTTTGCATTTTCTATAGCATATATTATAGGGGAAAAGCAAAAAAGGCTTAAGGAAGTTTTTTAAATATTTTCCAACCTCGAATATGTATAGTATACATTTACACGACCTAAATATCAAATTTATTAAAAATTACCATTGTCCAAGGTTTCCATAAGTGTTATAATGGTAATATCTTAGGTAAGGAGAGGGGGATGGTCTTAGGACCAAACTTATGAATAAGAAGATTTTGTCAATTGTTATGGCAGGAGCTATAACAATGGGATTAATTCAGCCGGTTTTTGCTACTCCTAATCAGGAGATTATTGAAAATCAAAGAAAATACGAAGAATTAAATAGTAAAATAGAAGAAATACAAGGTGAGGTATTCAAGTTAAATGAACAAATAATGCCTCTAGCAGATAAAATTGAAGAAAACAACAGGCAAATGGATAATATAAAAGAAGAAATTAAAAATACTAATAAGGAAATAGAAACTGCAAAGGTTGAAATTTCTGAAAAGGAAGAGATCCTTGGAAATAGGCTTAGAGAGCTTTATAAGTCAGGTGGGCAAGTTAATTACTTAGCTCTTATTTTTAGTGCAGAAAGTTTCGGTGATCTTATTACAAAGTTAGATTCTGCAGCAAAACTTATAAATATTGACAAGGAAATTGTTAATGATTTAAAGGAAAAAAAGGAAAACCTTGATGCAAAGATAGCTTCATTACAAGTTAAAGCTGATGAAATTACAAAAATAAATGAAGAAACTAATAAAATACTAGAAGAATTTGAAGATAAGAAGAAAGAGCAAGAAGAATTAATTGCCCAAGTTGAAGCAGAAAGGGCAATATTTGATGAGGAATTTCTTTCTGTAGCAGAAAGAGAGCTTATTTCCTATCAAGTTGAATTAGTAGATTCCTCAAGTTCAATATCTGAACTTCAAAGTGCTGCTAGCCAATTAACTAATATTAAAGATTATCAACTGAAGAGTCCTATAGTTATACAAGAAGCTGAGGATGCAATTTATTTTGCAACTTTAAAAATTGAAGAATTGCAAGCGCAAGAAGAGGCTGCAAGAGTTAGTGCTAATAGAGGACAGACTTATTCTGGATCTTCAAGCTCTATTGTTGATTACGCATATCAATTTTTAGGAACTCAGTATGTTTATGGAGCAACTGGTCCATCAGCATTTGACTGTTCTGGATTCACAAGTTATGTATTCAGAAATGCTGCAGGGGTAGAAATAAGCAGGACAACATATTCTCAAGTAGGTGTGGGCCAAGAAGTATCATATAATGAATTACAGCCTGGAGATTTAGTATTTACTTATGGTTTAGACCATGTGGGAATATACGTTGGAAATGGACAATATATTCATGCTCCTTATCCAGGAGAATCAGTAAAAGTTTCTCCAGTAACGTCTTTCTATACTGCTAGAAGAGTACTTAATTAGAAGTTAATTTATAGTGAGTTTATAACTCCGTCTATTTTAGGCGGAGTTATTTTTATGATATTATATAATATAAATACGATATAAATGATATTTTATTGAATTTAGATAAGAATATAAATAAAAAATAGTTGAGGTATACATATGAATAATGATGTTAAATTATTTGAAAATGAATCTATAGATGATTTGCAGTTAGAAAATCTGTATTTAATACAAAAAAAGTCTGGCTTTAGGTTTGGAGTAGATGCAGTACTTTTATCAAATTTTGCTAGGGTGAAAAGAAGCCATAGGGTGATAGATTTATGTTCAGGAACAGGAATAGTTCCATTTTTGATATATGGTAAATATAAGGCTAAAGAAATTGTTGGAGTAGAAATCCAAGAGGATATGGCTGAAATGGCAAATAGAAGCAGCAGATATAATGAAGTTGAGGATCTAATAAAGTTTTACCAGGGGGATTTAAAGGACTTAAATTTTCTAAGCACATTAGGAAGATTTGATGTTTTAACTGTTAATCCTCCATATAAGCTAAACAATGCAGGAATATTAAATTCAGAAGATAAATTAGCTATAGCTAGGCATGAAATCTTATGTAATTTAGAAGATGTTATAATAGCCGGCAGAAAGCTCCTTAAGGATAATGGACGAATGTATATGGTACACAGGCCTGAAAGATTAATAGATATATTCCAGCTAATGAGAAAGCATAAAATAGAGCCAAAGAGAATACAAATGATCCATCCCAAGGCTAATAAAGCTCCAAATATAGTTTTAGTAGAAGGGCAGAGAGATGGGGGAGCTTACTTGAAATGGGAAGATCCTCTATATGTCCATAATGAAGATGGAAGTTATACAAAAGAAATAAATAAAATTTATGGAAGGGAGGGTTAACCTATGGAAATTGGCAAGTTATATTTAGTACCTACACCAATAGGGAATTTAAAGGATATAACATTAAGAGCATTAGAGGTATTAGAAAATGCAGATATGATTGCAGCTGAAGATACAAGGCAAAGTCTTAAACTTTTAAACCATTTTAATATTAAAAAGCCTTTATTTAGTTATCATCAACATAATGAGCAAAGTAAAAGTGAAGAAATAATAAATAAATTAAAAGAAGGAGTTAATATTGCTTTAATAACAGATGCTGGTACTCCTGGAATATCAGATCCTGGAAGTGTTATAGTGTCAAAATGCATAGAGGAAGATATAGCTTTTGAGGTTCTGCCAGGAGCAACAGCTATAACTACAGCATTAGTATATTCAGGTTTAGATACAACTAAGTTTGTATTTAGAGGGTTTTTACCTAGGGAAAATAAAGATAGAAATTTAGTAATTGAAGAAATTAAAAATTATAGAGAAACTTTAATAATATATGAGGCTCCCCATAGACTATTAAGTACATTAGAGTATTTAAAAGAAAAGCTGGGAATCAGAAAAATATCCATATGTAGAGAATTAACAAAGCTTCATGAAGAAATATTTAGAGGGGATCTTAATTCTGCTATAGGTTATTTCAATGAAAATAGGCCCAGAGGAGAATTTGTTTTAGTTGTTGAAGGTAAAACCGATGAAGAAATAAGGGCCGAAAAAGAAGCTTTATGGAAGGATTTAAGCATAGAAGAACATTTGTTGAAAAAAATTGATAGTGGAATAAGTAAAAAAGAGGCTATAAAGCTAGTTGCAAAGGAAAGAAATATTTCTAAAAAAGAAGTATATAAATATTCGACAAAAATTTAAACTAAAATAGCTGTTACACAACTATAGTTATGTAACAGCTATTTTATATTTTAAAATTACTTCTTAAGTTCGTTCATGCAGTTTTTGCAGATATTTTTACCTTTATAGTTAATAACATCTCTAGCATCACCACAGAAGATACAAGCTGGTTCGTATTTCTTTAAGATTATTTGCTCTCCATCTACATAGATTTCTAAAGCATCCTTTTCAGCTATATCTAATGTTCTTCTTAATTCTATAGGAATAACGATTCTTCCTAATTCGTCTACTCTTCTAACTACTCCAGTTGATTTCATAATAAATTCCTCCTTCAAACAAGTTTCGACATCTTGCATGTTCATATTAACAAAACTGTAATTAAAAGTCAATATTAATAGTAAAAAAATTTATTTTTACAAAAAAATCATGCAACATAAAACCATAATTACAATATACTCCCATAAATTAGAAAAGTCAAGAGTATTTAATCAAAAAATCCCGAAAATCAAAAAAAATGTAGAATGGCTTGTCCTCAAGTCTATAAAGAAAAGGATATTTGCAAGTTAGAATAAGATTAAAAAATATATGATAAAATAAACAAAAAATGTAAAGAATAATAATGTGTTACTGAATTATTAAAAATTCTACAATAACAATGAAAACTTCAAAATATTAGAATTTTTATTTTATAAGATAATAAAATAAGGATATGATAACTTGTAATAAGTTTATGGATACTATATAATGTTATATATCATAAAATTATAGAGGTGGATAAAATGGCAAAAATGATTAATGCTGATTATATAGATGAATTAGCAAAGGAGATGTCTAATAATACTATTATTGGTTATGAAGAACTACCTAAATATGATCTTTTTTTGTCCCAGGTAATAGATTTTTTAAATGATAAATTTCCGGATGATAAATATACCAATAATATAGTTCAAAATTATATAAAAAGTGAAGTTATAAGTAAGCCTGAGGATGGCAAAAAAAGAGGATATACAAAATTACACCTTGTACAATTAGTTCTTTTAAGTTATATGAGACCAGTACTAACTACAGAAGAAATTAAAAAGGTTTTTACTATGGCCTTTAACGATATTAATAATAGAGAAGACGATATAATATCATGGGAAAAGGCTTATANTATNTTCTCAGAAACTCAAAGTGAAAGTTTTAAAAAATTATTAGAAAACTCTTCTATAACAGAAGAAAGCATTAATAATGTAATTTCTGAATTAAATCTTAATGATAAAGATAAAAACAGCATAAATACATTTTTAGTAGTTATGTCATTAATAGCTCAAGCAAGTGCTATTAAAAAGTTAGCACAAAAAATTATTAAGGAATTTTATTTAGAATAAACTTAAACAAGCCTAAAAATTCATAGTCGCTGCATATATGAATAATGGGGTGATTTAAAGGATGGAAGAAATAGTTCAACTAATATCAAACTTAGGTTTCCCGATAGCAATTTCTTTATATTTATTAATTAGAATTGAAGGGAAACTAGAAAGTCTGACCATTAGTATTAACAATCTTTCTCAAAGTATAAACTCAATAAGAAAAACTTAAGTTTCATTTTAACAAATAAATTAAGCTATATATAAAAATAGNAGGATTTAGTCCTTTTGTTTTATAATATAGCTTAATTTATTTTTATATACTTATAATTGCCAGCTAATGAGCCTTTTGAATTATAGTCTTATTGGATTATAATATAGTTATATTTAAAGATTGGAAGATTATATTATGAATAAAAAAGCACTTGTTAAAGAATCTGTCAGAGGGATAATTGAATATGTCTTAAAGGAAGGAAGTATAGATGATAGGTACCAGGGGAAAAACAGGGCTATGGAGGGAACCCTTGCCCATCAAAAGCTTCAAAAACTAAATGAGGATATTTATGNAAANTATAATAAAGAAGTTAAGTTGGAAGAAGAATTTATTATAGATGATATAAGTTTAATTATTGAAGGCAGGGCAGATGGGATAATAATAGATGATGACAGAGTTTATATAGAGGAAATTAAATCTACCTTTAGGGATTTAATTTATATAGATGAAGATTATAATGATCTACACTGGGCTCAAGGAAAGTTTTATGCTTATATTTATGCCCTTCAAAATAAACTAAATGAAATATATATAAAGTTAAGTTATTTTCAAATAGAAACTGAGGAAGTAAAAAGTTTCGACAAAAAATTTCAAATTAAGGAATTAGAAGAGTTTGTTTATAATATTTTAAATGAATATAAAAAAATGATTAATCTAAGTTTAGAGTTAAAGTATGAACGGGATAAGTCAATTAAAAAGCTTAAATTCCCCTTTGAAACCTATAGGAAGGGACAAAAGAAGTTAGCAGTTACCTGTTATAATGCAATAAAGGAAAAGAGCATGCTCTTTGCTCAAGCCCCTACAGGGATAGGAAAGACAATATCNACCATGTTTCCAGCAGTTAAGTCCCTAGGAGAAGGCAAGGGAAGTAGAATAATGTATCTTACAGCAAAGACTATAACAAGNACTGTTGCGGAAGATACTGTTGAGCTTTTAAAAGAAAAGGGCCTTATATGCAGGAATATAACTTTAACTGCCAAGGAAAAGATATGTTTTAAAGAAAAAACAAAATGTAATCCAGAGTATTGTGAATATGCTNTTAACTATTACGATAAAATAAACGAAGTCATATATTCCTTGTTAAAAGAAGAAAATAATTTTTCAAGAAGTAATATAGAAAATTATGCTGAGAAGTATAAGGTATGTCCTTTTGAATTATCTTTAGATTTAAGTTTATGGTGTGATTTAATAATATGTGATTATAACTATGCCTTTGATCCTAAAGCAAGGCTAAAAAGGTTTTTTGAAGAAGATATTAACAGCAATATATTACTTGTTGATGAGGCACATAATCTTATTAATAGAGCCAGGGAAATGTTTAGTTCTGAGCTTTATAAAAAGAAAGTCTTAGATGGAAGTAAAATAGTTAAGGGAAGGGCTAGAAAATTATATAAGGTTTTAAAAGACATTAATTCTTTCTTTATAGGATTAAGGAGAGAGCTTCAGGAAAAAGAAATAAAAAGTTTCTACAAAAAAGAAGAATATAAGGAATTATATAAGCTGTTAAATAAATTTTTAAAAGAATGTGATGAGTACTTAATTACTGCCCAAAATACAGAAGGCTATGAGGAAATTAAGGATTTATATTTTGATATAAGAGGTTTTATTTCTATTTCTGAGTTATATGATGATAATTATGTTACCCTAGTTGAAGAAGAAAAAAGTGATATAAAAATAAAGTTATTCTGCATAAATCCATCAAAGAATTTAGGGGAGGTAATAAGAAAAAGTTATTCAAGCATAATTTTTTCAGCTACACTAACCCCTTTAAGTTATTATATAAATTTATTAGGTGGAGATATTAATAGCTATAGAATGCGCCTGCCTTCGCCCTTTGATAAAGAAAATTTAAAGGTATATAAAAATCCTTTAAATATGAGATATAGATATAGAGATAAAAATATAGATAAGCTATGTGAAATAATAAAAAGATTTATTGAAGAGGAAGTAGGAAATTATATGATTTTTCTTCCTTCATACGAATATTTAAAAAAGGTTTATTCAAGATATATAGAATTATATGGAGAAGAAGGAACAATAATTCAGGGAGAATCTTTAACAGAAGCTGAAAAAGAAGAATTTTTAAGCAACTTCTATGAAGGTGCTAATATAAGTGCTTTTTGTGTAATAGGAGGGATGTTTTCTGAGGGGATTGACCTGCCAGGTAAAAAGCTTATAGGCAGTATAATTATAGGTGTAGGTTTTCCTAAAATATCAAATGAAACTAATATCATAAAAGATTATTTTAATGAGGAAGGCTTTGATTATGCCTACGTTTATCCAGGCATAAATAAAGTTATGCAAGCCTTAGGAAGGGTAATAAGAAGAGAAGATGACCAAGGAAGGGTTCTCTTAATAGATGATAGGTATTTTACAAGAAAATATATAAATTTATTGCCAAGGGATTGGCAGGTGATTGAATAGAAGGGGGTAATAATGAGAGTAATTGATTTAAGCCATGAAATAAGTGACAATATGATCACATATACTAAGGATGAAAGGCCAGAAATGTACAATATGGCAACTATTGAAAAGGATGGGTATAATGAAAAGAAGCTAAATATTTGTACCCATATAGGGACACATATGGATGCTCCAAGCCACTTTATAGAAAGAGGAAAGAGCATAGATGAATATGCTGTGGAAAACTTTATTGGATTATCTTTAATTATTGATGTCTCTAATTTGGATAAAATAGCCATAAAGGATTTATTGCCCTACGAAGATGCAATAAATAATTGTGACTTTGTAATATTAAAGACTGGTTGGTATAAGTATTGGAATAAAGAAGAATATTTATATAACTATCCCAGTTTAACTGAAGATGCAGCAAAATGGCTTTGTGAATTTAGTATTAGAGGAATCGGTATAGATGCAATATCTATAGATAAATTTGATAGTATAGAATTTGAAATACATAATACTATCTTATCAAGAGGAAGATTGATTATAGAAAATTTAAATAACCTAGATTTAATAAAATCAAATATATTTACTTTGGTTGCAACACCGTTAAAAATAAAAGGTGGAGACGGATCCCCCATAAGAGCGGTGGCATTAGAAGAGTAGTATCTTATACAATTCAAAATTCAAAGTGCATAATGCAAAATCTGAAGTCTTAAGTAAAAGCGTTGCTGAAATACTATGTTTCAACAACGCTTTTTTATAATTCAGCTTTTGCTGAATTATTTTCTTAATTGTGAATTGTACATTGTTAAAAGCCTTGTTTTTGTGTTATTATATTTTCTTATTATTTTATATGTAGGCTATAACTAGCTTTAAATATTTCGTTGACTTTTAGTCTTTCTATTCCTGGCTTATCTTTAAAGTCCCCATTAAAATCAATGTAATCTGCATGTCCGTACCAAGGTTCAATACATACAAATGGGGCTCCTGTTGCTTTTGTCCATAGAGCTAAATATGGGAAGTTAGTAAAATTCATAGTTAGTGATTTGTTGTTTTTATCTGATTTTAAAGTTATGGAGTTAGATTTTAAAGAATCAAAAATTAAAGCATCATTTTCGAACAGATTAAAACTTAGGTTAATCTTATTTTGGTCCTTTAGAAACTCTTTTCTATCTTTTGTTAAGTATCCAGTGTTTTTGTCAAGAAGCATGATTTCAGCAGTTTCTTTTTGATTAAATTCAAAATAATAGTCTTCAAATTTTTCGTCTTTAAATAAAGGGCACATAAAAGCAGGATGTCCCCCTATTGAAAAGTAGATATCTTTATTATCTAAGTTTTTAACTTCGTATCCCACCTTTACTCCTTCTTCTAAAAGATCATATGAGAGCCTTAAAGAAAATTTATAAGGATATATTCTTAATGTATCTTCATTCCACAATAATTCAAAAACAATTCTAGAATCAGTTTTTTCTATCATCTTGAATTCTCTTAGTCTTGCAAGACCGTGTTGAGGAAGTTCATATTCCTTTCCTTCTACTCTATATTTCCCCTTTAGAACCTTCCCAACTATAGGAAACAAGATAGGAGAATGGTATTTCCAAAAGGCTTCATTTCCATTCCATAAGAATTCAACAGAATCTTCCTTTGTAATTAAATTATTTAGTTCACCACCGTAAGTATTAGCAGTAATTTTTATTTTTTCATTTTCCAGTGTATATATCATAGAAACAAGTCCTTTCTAATATTATTTATGTAAATTATACCATAGTTAATTATTTATATTTGTAGATTAAGTCTTTATTTTTATGAATATATTTAATGCTAAAAAGTGGATATAATGATAAGTGGGTAATAATACTATATATGAGAGATATAATATTAAGGTATTAATAATAAGAAAGGAGAATTTAGTGGGAAGTTTCCTGTTATGGAGGTTCTCATTAAATTATGTCTATGAATGGAAATAATAGAGAAAAGACTTTACTTGAAAAAATAGTATATTTTATAGTAAAAGTTAACAATGATGATGTGTTTGCCTTAGCGTCACAATTAGCTTATAACTTAATATTGTCCTTTTTTCCTTTTTTAATATTTATAATGAATCTTATTGCCTTTAGTCCACTAGATTCTTTAAATATAATAAGTGCCTTAGACACACTTCTACCAGCGAATGTTTTAACGCTGGTAGCCACTACATTAGATGAGATAATAGGAACACATAATGTTGGATTGCTAGGGGTTTCTATAGTTTTAACTATTTGGTCCGCATCCTCTGGCTTTAGAGGTGTAGTTAAGGGGTTAAATAAGGCTTATAACATCCGAGAAAGAAGATCCTTTGTAAAGATGCTAATGGTATCTATGTTTTTTACTTTAGCCCTTTCAATGGTTATTGTATTAGCTCTTGCTGCCTTAGTTTTTGGTAACGTAATTGAAGAATATTTAATGAGGATTCTTCCTTTTGAGTCAGTAGTTAATGTGTTATGGGATTTAATAAGATATATAGTGGTAATAGTTATTATGATCTTTGTTTTTGCCTTATTATATAGATATACTCCAGCAAAAAAGATTCCCTGGAGAGAAGTTATTCCNGGGTCAATATTCAGTAGTTTAGGATGGATAGGGGTATCTTTAATATTTTCATTTTATGTAGATAACTTTGCAAATTATTCAANGCTTTATGGAAGTCTTGGGGCAGTATTTGCTTTAATGATCTGGTTATATATAACATCATTTATTTTAATTATAGGAGCAGAAATAAATTCAATATTAGCTTTAAGAAGAAAAAAATATTAATTTTACGATTTTAGGTATATAAAAACACCAACTGGATATAATCAAAGAAGAAAGTCAGGAGGTGTATAAAATGAATAAAATAGTATTATTAGGAAAATTAATTAGAGACCCTGAACTAAGAAGTGTTGAAGGTAGCGATAAAATTTTCACTAAATTTATAATTGCAGTAGAAAGAAACTTTAAGTCGGCTGATGGAACAAGAAAATCTGACTTAATACCAGTAACCTTTTGGGGAAGAAAAGCAGAAGTTATTTGCGAATATATGAAAAAAGGTAGCTACATAAGTCTAAGCGGAAGACTTAGAACAGGCAGTTATGAAGACAAAGAAGGCAATAAAAAATATATTGCCGAAGTTATAGGTGAAGACTTCAAATTTGTTAATAGCAGAAGAAGTGAAAAAGACTCCCAGTCAACCGAAAATATAAATAATTTTGCAAATTAGAATAAAAGATCAGCTTGCAGACATTAATGTAAGCTGATCTTTTTTATTTAATTGTCGAATGAAAAATTCGACAAAATATATTTAAAATTGTAAATCATATTTTGTGTCCATATAATTCTTAATGTAGCCAAGATTGGACATATAAAATTAAATCAGTCCTCCATATTTCTTCTGAAAGATTGATAAATTAAATAAAAAAATTTATAAAATTAAAATAATTAAAATAATAAAAATCAATAGAGAAAAAAATGTAAAAAAATAAAGAAATATTTTATGTATCTAGAAAACATAGTTTGACATTGTTTTAATAAAATCTATGTTATCTTAAAGATATGCTAAATAAAAGATGTTTGAATTTATGGGGGGATAATTAATGTATATTGAAAATTACTTAAGTGGAAATGTTATTAAAGAAGAAAATAAAGAAATGAGATATTATTATAGGCTTATCAAAGAAGACTTTATGAATGGACATGCATATGGAATAGAAGCAGAGAGACAAGACTTTATAGAAGATAAACTTGTAAAAATTGAAAGAGAAGAAATTAGAAAAATTTCTAATATTAAAGAGAAAGTAGAAAAATTAATGTATTTATTAAATGATAATTTAGTATCACCAATTCATATGGTTGACATATTAGGCAGCTATGTTGATAAATATGTATCAGATTTTAATTAGAAGTTTTAATTATAATAGATCCTTGAAATTATAGTAAAATATAATTAGAGGTGATTAAATGATATTAGGTATAGGAACAGACATAATTGAAATAGATAGAATACAAAAGGCAGTAGAGAAAAATTCAAATTTCTTAAATAAGGTTTTTACAGAGAAGGAAATAAAGATGTTTAAATCTAAAAATATGAGATATGAAGTTATTGCTGGTAATTTTGCTGGTAAAGAAGCGGTAAGTAAAGCCTTAGGGACAGGAATAAGAGGGTTTGCTTTAAAAGATATAGAAATACTGAGGGATGACCTTGGAAAGCCTGTTGTAATGATTAATGAAAATATAAAGAAGATAATAGGACGAGAACATAAAATTAGTATATCTATATCCCATAATAATAAAGATGCTATATCCTTTGTAATTTTGGAGGCGATATAATGCAGTATATAATGTCAGGAAAGGCTTGTAAAAGCTTAGATAAATATGCAATAGAAAATTTAGAGATTCCAAGCATTGTTTTAATGGAAAATGCAGCAAGCGAAATTGTAAACAAAATAAAAGATATATATGATAATTTTATTATTTTTTGTGGCAGCGGTAATAATGGTGGTGACGGATTAGCTATTGCAAGGAAGTTAATATTGCTAAATAAAAGGGTGACAGTAGCTATAATAAGTGAAAAAGACAATTATACAAAGGATTTTTTAGTGAATTTCAAGATATTAGAAAAAATAAATTCAAAAATCATTAATATAAAAACAATAAAAGATCTTAGTAATATATATCCTTTAAAATATGATGTAGCTATAGATTGTATTTTTGGAGTTGGATTAAATAGAAATTTAAAGGATCTTTATTCTAAGGTTGTTGAATTTATTAATTTAAACTTTAAAAACATAATTAGCGTTGATGTTCCTTCAGGAATAAATGCAGATACAGGAAAAGTTATGGGAACAGCTATTAAAGCAAAGACTACATATACTTTTGAAGTAATAAAAAAAGGATATATTAGTTATAGCTCTATAGATTATATTGGAAAACTAGAGGTATTAAGCATAGGAATACCCAAAGAAGCTAAGGAAATAAATTCTGAGGGAGTTTTTATGCTTGATAGTATAGATTATAAAAATATATTAAACAAAAGAAAAATATATAGCCATAAGGGGGACTATGGCAAAATTTCAATAATAGCTGGAAGTGAAGGATACACTGGAGCAGCATACATAACTGCTGAATCTTGTGTTAAATCTGGAGCTGGGCTGACTACCGTAATATCATCTAAATATGTACAAGATATATTAAGTTGTAAGTTAGTAGAGGCTATGACTTTAAATATAAAGGAGGATGATAAAGTTAAGAAAACACTAGAAAATTCAAATGTAATAGCTATAGGTCCTGGATTAACAGAAAGAAGCTATTGTAATATTATCAAGGAAATAGATAATTACAAGAACAAATATTATGTTATTGATGCAGGAGCCTTAGAAGTTTTTTCAAAAGATAAGGAATTAATGAACATAATAAAAGATAGGGGAATCTTTACACCTCATCCAGGAGAAATGGCAAGAATTATTGATAAGCCAATTAGTTTTGTTGAAGAAAATAGGATTGAGGTTGCAAAAAAATATGCAAAAGAAAATAAAATAATAGTTTTATTAAAGGGTTATAAAACTGTTATAACAGATGGGAATTTTGTTTACATAAATAAAACCGGAAATAGTAAAATGGCTTCAGGAGGCATGGGAGATTGTTTAACAGGTATAATAGCATCATTACTTGGGCAAAAGCATTCGCCTATGGAATCAGCCTTGCTTGGAGCTTATGTACATGGATTAGCTGGGGAAGAAGCTAGTAAAGATAAATATAATACTATAGCCTCAGATATAATAGATAATATTTCAAAAGTTATGGAAAATATATCTAGATAAATCCTAAAATAAGAATAAAATCCTTATAAAGCTAATATTGTAATAATAAATAAGAGCTTTAGGAGGATTTATGAAAAGAAATATATTAATAGGAGCCTTGGTTTCCATACCTGTTATTTTTATTATAGTAATAATAATATTTAGATTGACAGCAGAACCAAGTAATGAAGAAATAATAGAATCATTAAAAAATACAAAAAATTATAGCACAAAAGTAGAATATATAATTAAAAATTCAAGGGGAGAAGAGAGGGAAGAAACAATTCAATACTATTGTAGCGAAATAGGTGGAAGAATTGATTTCGGACAAGATAGAACAAAACTTTATAAGGACGACAAAATTTTAGTTAAAGATAATATATCTAATAAAGAATATGAAATTGATAAAGATATGGATAATTTTCATTCTTTAGCCTTTATGAATCAAATGTTAAGTTTACCTATGGTAGATGGAGAAATAAGAGAGGGACAAGAAGAATGGGGAGATACTGAATACCTTGAATTAACTTGTGAATTACCTTTTGAAAATGAGCATTTAGATAAAGTTAGAATCTTTATAGATAAAAATAATGAAATTCCAATTGGAACAATTATTTATGATAAAAAGGGTAAGGATAAAGTGAAAATAATATATAAGGATTTTCAAAAATTAAAAGAAATAGATAAAGAATTGTTTTATTAAATAAAATTAACCAGTTTTATATTTGCAATTATTTGTAAGTGATAAGGAAATAAAGGCGTAAAATACATAAGTATAAATAAATTTTAGGGGAATAATTTTTTTTGCTGAAATAATTAATGTAAAAATTTAAAAATACTTAAAAAATAGCAATTTGATTTTGACAATGTGACATAATTTGCAATATAATTTACTTATACATAGAATTTCTATATGGAGGCAAATTATGTCTAAAAAGTATAAGAAACTTTATTTCAAAAAAAATAATAAAAAAATAAAAAGTGTAAATAAATTTGAAAAAAATAATATAATAAAGTATGAGAATGAAGAAATTAATATAGATTTCTTAGAGATGATGAAAGAAGGCTACAAAGAGATGTCTAAAATTAATTTGGAGTTTTCGCAACTTCCTTTCGAATGCGAACTTGCAGATATTAGGGAATATGAGAACTGGCTTTGCGGAGTGTGATATTCTAATGACCACTATGGTAGTAAAAAGAGGGGACATTTTCTATGCAGATTTAAGTCCTGTAGTCGGATCGGAACAGGGTGGGATAAGACCTGTTATAATAATTCAAAATGATATTGGTAATAAATATAGTCCTACAGTAATAGTTTCAGCTATTACGTCACAAATAAATAAAGCAAAATTGCCTACACATGTAGAAATTTCTTCAGAAGAATATGGTTTAAACAGAGACTCAGTTGTCTTATTAGAACAAATACGAACCTTGGATAAAAGAAGGTTGAAGGAAAAAATAGGACATATGACTGATAGCGATATGAAGAAAGTTAATAAGGCATTATTAATTAGTTTAAACTTAGAAAAAGTTAATTAGAAGCTCAAAAGTATATAAAGTGTATATTTAATAACTNAGAAACCCTTTCCGGGTTTCTTTTGTTTACATAAACAAAGGGGAATGTGATATACAATTAGATAAAAAGAGTAACNCGNATAATGAATAAGGTATGTTTTATAAAATTTAAAGCATATTTAGTATATACAAAAGAAAAANACTATGATAAAATAGTTTTAGCAAAATAGGGCAATATATTCACAGGTAAATTATAATCTTAGGAGGATGAAAAATGTCAAAAAATATTGAGGAATTAAAAGAAATATCTAAGACCCTTCGTGGTGATATAGTTTCAATGCTAACAGAATCAAAGTCAGGTCACCCTGGTGGTTCATTATCTATAGCAGATATACTTGCTATATTATATTTTAAGGAAATGAATATTGATCCGAAAAATCCTAAAGATGAAAATAGAGATAGGTTTGTTTTATCAAAGGGACATGCAGCGCCTGCCTTATATAGTACATTAGCAAGAAGAGGATATTTTGATCCAAAAGAATTAAATACATTAAGAAAGATTGATTCAAGGTTACAAGGACATCCTAGTATGAAGTCATTACCTGGAATAGATATGTCTACGGGCTCATTAGGTCAAGGAATATCAGCAGCTGTGGGAATGGCTTTAGCTGGTAAACTTGATAAAAAAGATTATAGAGTATACTCAATTTTAGGTGATGGAGAATTAGAAGAGGGAGAAGTTTGGGAAGCAGCTATGTCAGCAGCTCACTATAAATTAGATAATTTAACTGCTTTCGTAGATTTTAATGGACTACAAATAGATGGAGATATAACAAAAGTTATGAATCCATCACCAATAGACAAAAAGTTTGAAGCTTTTGGATGGAATGTTTTAACTATAGATGGTCACAATTATGAAGAGATAATTGATGCTATAGAAAAGGCAAGAAACTGCAAAGGTAAGCCAACAATGATAATTTGTAAAACAATAAAAGGAAAAGGTGTTTCCTTTATGGAAAATGAAGCTGCATGGCACGGAAATGCACCAAGCAAAGAACAATGTGAGCAAGCACTAGCTGAAATCGGAGGTAATAGATAATGAGTAAAAAGATTGCAACAAGAGAAGCTTATGGTAAGGCATTAGCATCATTAGCAAATGTTAATGAAAATATAGTGGTTTTAGATGCAGATCTTTCAAAATCTACAAAAACTGCAGATTTTAAGGCTGTTTGTGAAGAAAGATTCTTTAATATGGGAATAGCAGAAGCCAATATGATGGCTGTTGCAGCTGGTATGTCAACTTGTGGTAAAATTCCTTTTGTAAGTACTTTTGCAATGTTTGCAGCAGGAAGAGCCTTTGAGCAAATTAGAAACTCAATATGCTATCCAAAGTTAAATGTAAAAATATGTGCAACTCATGCTGGGCTGACAGTAGGGGAAGATGGAGCTTCTCACCAAGCTATAGAAGATTTATCATTAATGAGAAGTATACCAAATATGACTGTAATATGTCCTTCAGATGCAGTTGAAGCAGCAGCAGCTATAAAGGCAGTTGCTGAATATGATGGGCCTTGNTATGTTAGACTTGGAAGAGCTGCAGTTAATGTAATAAACGATGAAAATACTTACGAATTTAAAATAGGAAAAGGAGTAACCCTATCAGAAGGAANGGATGTAACAATAGTTGCAACAGGAATAATGGTAGATGTTGCCCTTGCAGCAAAAGAAGAGCTTGAAAAGGAAGGTATTAATGCAAGAGTTATAAATATACACACATTAAAACCTATAGATAAGGATGTTTTAATTAAAGCAGCAAAAGAAACAGGTGCAATAGTAACAGTTGAAGAACATAATGTTATAGGTGGACTAGGTTCTGCTGTTTCAGAAGTTTTATGTGAAGAATATCCAGTACCTGTGATTAAAGTTGGAGTTAATGATACCTTTGGTGAAAGTGGAACACCAGATCAATTATTAGAAAAGTACGGCTTAACTTCTGCTAATGTAGTAGAAAAAGTTAAAAAGTCTATTTCTCTAAAAAAATAATATGTTTACAGGAGAAGGCTGTTGCAAAAAAGAAGATTGCAAGTAGTCTTCTTTTTTTGCACTCTGCAAAGAGTAGGTAACATATTGTAATTGGATGGAAATAGAAATATAATATATCTTTAGATATTGTTAGATATGAGGATATAAAATATAAAGTGTGGAAAAATAATAAAAAAGTCTATTAGGGGGACAAAGATTAATGAAAGATAAATTTAAAGAATATTTAATGATTTTTATTGGTGTTATATTAGTTGCTTTAGCCCTTGAATATTTCTTTATTCCTAATGAAATAGCAGCTGGAGGAGTAACAGGATTAGCTGTAGTAATAACCCAATACATACCGGTAATTTCCACAGGAACCTTAGTATTTATAATGAATATAGTTTTATTTGTTNTAGGATTTGTTTTTCTTGGGAAAGGTTTTGGGCTTAAAACAATAGTATCTAGTTTACTATTATCAGGAATTATGATTTTTATTGAACAGTTTTTTAAGCCCTTTGCATTAACAAATGACTTAATGCTGGCAACTATATTTGGTGCAGCCATAACAGCCTTTGGAATGGGTATAATTTTTAATGTTAATGCTTCTACAGGTGGTACAGATATAATTGCAAAAGTATTAAATAAGTATTTCAATATTGATGTTGGTAAATCATTGNTAGTGGTTGATTTCATTATAACCTTATTGGGAGCTGTAACCTTTGGGTTAGATAAGGGTTTTTATGCAATTCTATCTGTAGTTATGAATGGAATTTTGATAGATAAGGTAATAGAAGGATTTAACAAGTGTAAGGAAGTAGTAATAATAAGTACTGAAAATAAAAAAATATCAAGGTTTATTTTAGAGGATTTAGATAGGGGCTGCACCTATCTAAAGGGAATAGGTGCCTTTAGTGGCGAGGAGACCCGTGTTATATATGCAGTTTTAGGAAGAAGCGAATTTATAAGATTAAAGCAATACATATCAAAGATAGATCCTCAGGCCTTTATAACTGTTGGAGAGGTTCATGAAGTAATGGGAGAAGGTTTTGGGGACTTAGGATAGCATAAATTCACCATAGGAGGAAAACAAAAGATATATGAAAAGAATTAAAGAATATTTTTTATCAACAGTAGGAGTTGCTATTGTGGTAATAGGACTAGAGTACTTTCACTTTCCTAATGGAATAGCTTCTGGAGGTATCTCTGGTTTAGCTTTAGCCATAAATGCCTTTTTGCCAATAAGCCCTAGTATTTTTATGGTTATAGTAAATTTAATACTATTTGGGCTATCATTTATTTTTATAGGAGGATCCTTTGGAGCTAAAAGTATCTATTCAACAATAGTCACATCTGTTTTTATGTGGATTTGCGAGGAAATGCTTCCGCCTATGGTGGTTACGGACAATTTATTTTTAGCTAGTGTTTTTGGTTCGGTAGTAGTAGCCTTTGGTACTGCTATAGTCTTTAATCAAAATGCCTCAACAGGAGGAACATCAATAATAGCAAAGTTTANAAATAAGTTTTTCAATATACCTATAGGACAAGGATTGTTAATTGCAGATTGTACAGTAACAATTTTAGCCATATATTCCTTTGGAGTAGAAAAGGGGTTATTCGGCTTATTAAGTACAATAATAATAGGAAATTTAATAGATAAATTTATTGCAGGAATAAACCCAGTTAAGCAAGTATTTATTATAACTAAAGAAGAAGACTTAATTGTAAATTTTATTAATAATGAAATCGATAGAGGGTGTACAATACTAACAGGAAAAGGTGGATATACAAAATCAGACACGGCAATAATATACTCAGTTTTAAATTCTAAGCAATTTATTACATTAAAACAGTTTATTAGGAAAAATAACCCAGATGCTTTTTTAACTGTTAGTGAATCTACAGAGGCATTAGGAAAGGGATTTGTAGAATATTAAGAAACTATTAAAAAAATCCTTTATTGTCTATAAAATAGGAAAAATAGTTTTTTTACGACCTTGTATTATGTTATAATAACGCTATAAGCTTAAAATATGATTTAAGAAGCTAGGCGAGAGGTGTTTTAAAATGATAAAATTTAAGAACGTATCAATGTTATATGATAATAATGTTAAAGCTTTAGCTGACGTTAATATAAGTATTGATTCAGGAGAATTTGTTTTCTTAGTTGGACCATCTGGTTCAGGTAAGTCAACATTTATAAAGATGTTAATAAAAGAAGTAGATCCAACTGTTGGAGAAGTCTTTGTGGCAGGAACTCAACTTTCTAGTATTACTAGAAAACAAATTCCATATTACAGAAGAAAGATTGGAATGGTTTTTCAAGATTTTAGACTTATACCAACTTTAAATGTTTATGAAAATGTAGCCTTTGCTATGAGAGTTGTAGAAGCATCCCCAAAAGAAATTAGAAAAAGAGTTCCAATGGTACTATCATTAGTTGGATTATCGCATAAATACAAAATGTTTCCTAGCGAATTATCTGGAGGAGAACAACAAAGAGTTGCCTTAGCAAGAGCAATAGTAAATAATCCTTCAGTTTTAATCTGTGATGAGCCAACAGGAAATCTAGATCCAGAAACAGCCAAGGGAATAATGGATTTATTAGAAGATATAAATAGAGGTGGAACTACTATAGTTATGGCAACTCATGCTAAGGATATAGTTGACCATATGAAAAAGAGAGTTATTGCTATAGAAAAGGGATATATAACAAGAGATAATAGAAGGGGGATGTACGAAAATGAAGATTANTTCAATAAAGTATTTTTTTATAGATGCTTTTAAAAGTCTAAAAAGAAATAGAACACTAAGTATAGCTGCTATTATTACTGTACTTATAACATTCTTTATATTTGGTACATTTGCACTTCTAGGTTTAAACTTTGGTAGAGCGGTAGATGACGTAGCTTCTAAGATAGAAATTAAGGTTTATTTACAGGATGATATAAAACTAGTAGATCAGAGAGAGGTAGAGATAAAACTAGCTGAGCAAGAGGGAGTAGAGGAAGTAATATATGAAACCAAGGAAGAAGCTTTTTTAAATTTTAAAGAAAGTTTTAAAGATAATCCTGGGTTAATACAAGGATATGATTTAGAAAAAAACCCTCTACAAAACTCATATATTGTTAAGTTAGAAGCGCCTGAATATGCTGATTCAATAGAGCAAGCTATAAAAGATATGTCAGGAGTAGATGATATTACTAATCATAGAGATATGATTGAAAAAATTAGTTCCTTTATAAATGCTGTAAGAGTAGTTGGAATGGTATTATTTATAGTATTTATTGGGGTATCAATTTTCTTAATAACTAATACTACAAAAATAACTGTATTTTCAAGAAGAAGAGAAATTGGAATAATGAAATATGTTGGAGCAACAGATTGGTTTATAAGATGGCCATTTATTATAGAAGGTATAGTAATTGGATTAATTGGATCAATATTATCAACTATATTACTATTCTTTGCTTATAGAGCATTATATAACTACATAGTTTCCAATGTATTTATTGCAAATTTAATTACACCAAGCTTTATATTTGGACCTTTAGGACTAGTGTTTATATTAGGAGGAACTATTATTGGTGCAGTTGGAAGTGCCTTTGCATTAAGAAAGTTCTTAGATGTATAAAAAAGTGAAATAAAAGAGAAAATAAATTATATAATATTAAGTGGAGAGAATTCTCCACTTAAAACATATTTAAGGGAAAATTTAATGAAGTTAATTGTGTCTATAATGTTTTTGAAAGGAAGTATGTATTTATATGGAGGAGAAAAATAATCAAGTGAAAAAACGCAGCTTGAAAAAGCCGGTAATAATTACCTCAGTAATTGTTGTGTTCTTATTTTCAAATATATTTTTATTTTACTTAGGTAATGTTCTTGCTATAAATGGAATAACTATCAGAGATATTAGCAAGGACGTAATGAGTGATTTAAGTGATATAAAAGATGTAAAGAAATATGAACTATTATTTCAAGTTAGGAATGCATTGTTAGCAAAATATGATGGAGAAATTGATGATGAAAAATTATTAGAGTCCGCAATAAAGGGAATGACAGATTCTCTTAACGATCCATATACAGTATTTATGAATGCTGAAGAATATAAAGCCTTTATGGAGCAAAGTGAAGGAGAATTCGTTGGGATAGGAGCTCACTTAGGAATCAAGGAAGATANGGTAACAGTAATTGCCCCTATAGAAGGTTCACCGGCAGAAATTGCAGGTTTACANCCAGGAGATATAATAATAGAAGTAGATGGTAAGGAATTAGTAGATCCTACTTTAGATAATACAGTTGCAATGATAAGAGGAGAAGAAGGTACTGATGTAACCTTGACAGTCCAAAGAAATGATTCAGAAACTCTTGATATAGTAATTACAAGAGATGTGATAAAAGTTGAAGCTGTAAAAGGTGAAATAATAGATGGTAATATAGGTTATCTTCAAATAACTTCTTTTGATGAAGATGTTGCAGATGAATTTAAAAATACAATTATAGAATTAAAAGATAAAGGTATGACAGGAATGATTCTAGATTTAAGAGGAAATCCTGGAGGCTTTTTAAACGAGGCAGTTGAAGTAGCTTCACAATTTATAGATGAGGGAAAAGTTATAACATATACAATTGATAAATATGATAACAAGATAGAATCAAAATCTATAGGTGGGGAAGCAATTGGAATGCCTTTAGTAGTGCTAATTGATGGAGGAAGTGCTTCAGCTTCAGAAGTAGTAACGGGAGCCTTAAGAGACTATGGAGCTGCTACTACAATTGGAGAGAAAAGCTTTGGTAAAGGAATAGTTCAACAATTAATAGAATTTGAAGATGGAAATGCAGGATTAAAGGTAACAACATCAAAGTACTATTCACCAAATGGAGAAAATATACACAAAATAGGAATAACTCCTGATATAGAAGTTTCTATACCAGAAGAAAACCTAAAAATGGAGTATGATAGAAGTATAGATACACAATATTTAAAAGCGATAGAAGTAATAAAGGATAAAATGAAATAGGAGGCTCATATGGACTTAATAATATATACTTTGAGGGCTGTAGCTTATGCCATAATTGAGCCTGTCCATATAATTACTCTCATAATTTTAGGCGTAATATTTTATTTGAAAAATAAAAAAATATCAATGATGCAAAAGTTAACACTAGGGGAAAGTATAAACTCTCCCCTAGAGCTTACACTTTCACAGATATCANTAGGAATAATAGCTGGGGCAGTTGCAAGTATAATTCTCAGTCTGCTAGGAGTTATGTTTCATGAAAATTCAGGAATAGAATTTATATTTTTGATATCAATAGTACTTTTATTTTTTAAGAAAAAATATATGTGCTTTTCTTATTCAGGTTCTATATTGGGTGCTATAAGTGTTTTGGCAAATATTTTTGCAGATATAACCAATACGGAAGTTTATTTAAATATTGATATATTAAGCCTAATGACCTTCGTTGGTGTAATGCATATAATAGAAGGTTTTTTAGTTATGGTAGATGGAAGCAGAGGGGCAATTCCTGTGTTTACCAATAAAGATAATAAAATAATAGGTGGGTTTGCTTATAATAGATTTTGGGCTTTACCTGTTGCATTACTTATAATTTTTTCAGGAGATTCAGCAAGTACAATAACATCAGTGATAGAAACACCAAATTGGTGGCCAATATTAAACAATAAAGAGACATTCTTAATATTAGCTACTACAATAATTTCAGCAATCCCCTTTTATGGGGTTTTAGCTTACAATTCAATAACTTTTACAAAGAAAAAGAAGGAAAAAGCTGTTTATTCAGGAGTTGGAATTTTAATATATGGTTTAATATTATCAATAGTTTCTCAGTTAGCTAACTATGGAATTATTGGACAAATTATAGTTATTATATTTGCGCCAATTGGACATGAATTTATGCTTAGGGTACAAGAGAAATTAGAAAAGAGAGGAAAATACATATATTATACAGATGATAGTGGTGTTTCAGTTTTAGAAGTATCACCCTATTCTTATTTTTATAGAGATGGAATAAGAAGGGGAGACAGAATAATAGAAGTGAATAATGAAAAAGCCCAATCAGAGATGGATGTTATAATGCTCATAAAAAAGGGATTTAAGGAGTTATCCATAAAAGTAAAAAGAATTTCCGGGGAAATAGTCGATTTAAAGATTATTCCGGAGAAAAACAGACTGGGAATATTACTAGTTCCTAGAATGGTGCAAGAAAATAAGATGTATAAAGTAGAAGAAAATAACTTTAAAAAAGTATTAGAAGAAATGAAAAGAAAGAAGTAGTATATAAATTAGAAAAAAATAAAAATGATATGTTCCATTAGCAAATAGCTGCGCAAGAAGTTCTAAGTTCATAATAGCTTCCGTGCCAAGTATTTTCGTTAAACTCGCATTCGCTCAAACAAACGAACAACACTAAGGCACAGAAGCTATTATATCACTAAGAAC
>JGI24709J26583_10000831_pt1 | contig 26099 bp, 30 predicted proteins | sample BioPla2DNA1_FD_26583 | JGI IMG/M metagenome (IMG submission 26583) | reverse complement strand
ATTCCTTTACAATATTTAAACCAGCCAGCTTGTTTTAATTGCCACAAGCCTCTACTTTGAGCTAAAACATTTAAATCACAAGCTTCTAAAAACCAAATAAAACCATCTTCTTTATACTTTTCTAAAAAATTATCTACTTGACCATATTTTGTTCCACATAACATTAATAAAATGTCTAAGCAGCCCCCAATAAGACGACCTGTCATTTCAACTTTATTTTCACCGTTTAAATTTTTATATTCAACTTTTTCAGTTAAATTGTATCCACATAAAGCTTTTCCTTCTAGTTTTGATAAACCTTCTAATTCATACATTTCATAACTATCAAAATGAAGTCTATTTCCAGTGATTAAATCATAGGCTTGTTGTAAAGATTCATGCCAATTTTTCATCCCAAAACTGCCAAAATTATTTCCATAGATTGCAGCTGTATCGGTTAAAATTGGTAAAGTAAAAGTTAGATTAGTGTTATCGGAACAACCCATGATATATTTTGGTTTAGCAAAATTCAATGTTTCAAAATCAATATAAGGTAGCATACTCATCATAAGCTCTCCACCAGCTACTGAAAATATAAAGTCAGTATCAACATCAAGATACATCTCCATAAATTCTTTGGCTCTTTGTACATCTGTGGTACTACGACACTTTTCTGTTCCAAACAAATGCTCTACTTCTTTAATTTTATATCCAAGATTAGAAAACTTCTTATAGGCATTATTAAACTTGTCTTCGTAAGGATAACCAAAAACTCCAAATGATGGAGCAATTAAGCCAATAGTTCCCCCTTTTTTTAAGAAAGCCGGATAACGCATATTAATCCAACTCCTTAATAGTTTTATTAATTCTATTTATTGATTCTTCTTTTCCTAAAATTTGCATAATTGTCCATAAATCAGGAGAATTTTTGTGGCCAGTAACCGCAATTCTAATAACTTCAGAAACATCTGCTACTGAACCTCGATAGTTTTCAGGATTTTCTCTATATGCTTTCATCTCGCTAGCATAACCATTATTGGCTGAAAGTTCTTTAACCTTTTCAAACCAAAGTGAATTGTCATCGCCATAATCATAAGTTTCAACAAATTGTTCTAAAAGTGTTTTGGCAGTTTCCTCATCACAATTAAAATCATCAACTCTATTATGATGATAGAACAAATCAATTGATTCCAATATTTGGGCACCATAGATATAATCTTTTCTTCTTTTTCTTAAATCTAGTCCCATTCCTAAAGTTAATATTTTATCTAAATATTCTTCATTGTCAAAATACATTTCATATTCTTCTTTTTTCTGAGAAGAAACATACATTTTCAAAAAGTCTTTCATTTCTTCTAATGAAAACCTGGCTAAGTAAGTTTTAGAAATGTTGTTTAATTTATCTAAATCGAACAAAGCTCCTGATTGGCCCATTTTATCTAATGAAAATTTAAACTCTTCTAAGTGAGTATCAGGATTTTTCAAATGCCATTGTTCAAAGTTCCAGTTTAACAAAGTCATTAAATATAACTTAACTGCATAAGGATGATATCCCAGTTGACGATAATAATCTAAAGATAACTCTGGATCTTTTCTTTTAGAAAGTTTACGTTTTGTTCCTGTTTCATCAATTTTCATCAAGACTGTTGTATGAGCATATTTTGGTAGTTTAAATCCTAACATTTTAAATAGCTCTAAATGCACTGGTAAAGTTCCTAACCATTCTTCACCTCTTAAAACAATTGTTGTATGCATTAAAGTATCGTCAATAACATGAGCAAAGTGATAGGTTGGAATACCATCAGTTTTTATAATTACAATATCCTGATCATTTTCACGAACTGTAATATCACCTTTAATTTCATCATGGAAAGTACTTTGGTTTTCTATATTTCCTGTACTTCTCATCCTAATGACAAATTTTTCTTTGTTATCTAAATGGGTTTGTACTTCTTCTAATGATAAATTACGACAGGTTGCCCATTTGCCATAGTATCCAGTTGCTTCATTTAAACTTTTTTGCTGTTTTCTTTTTTCAGTTAATTGTTTTCCTGAACAAAAACAAGGATAAGCTTTCCCTTCAGAAACTAGTCTTTTAGCAAAAGTCTGATAAATTTCAGCTCTTTGCTTTTGATAATATGGCCCGTAATTTCCTTCGTGAGGCTGATGATGAGCCCCCTCATCAAAATAAATTTGGAAATAATCAAAACTAGAGATTATCGCATCAACAGCTCCAGGAACTTTTCTTTTAGAATCAGTGTCCTCAATTCTTAAAAAGAACACTCCTTCACTTTGGTGCGCTATTCTTTCATCGGCTAAGGCACCATAAAGATTTCCTAAATGAATAAATCCTGTAGGAGAAGGGGCAATTCTTAAAACTTCAGCTTTTTCTGGCAAATCTCTTTTTGGATATTTATCAATATAATATTGACAGTCGTGTTTCAGCTTTGGAAACAACATATCCGCAAGTTTTTGATAGTCCATATTTATCTTCCTTTCTTATTTGAATTGACTTGGATGTTTTACATAGAAGTCTTCTTTTTCTTTTAGTTCTGTAATTTTATGATTTTCTTTATCTTCCATGAAAAAGTAATTATCTTCAAAAATATTATCCCAACTAAAAAACTTTTCTTTGTCAAAACCTAAATAATCAACAGTTTTTTCAGTTCCTTCTGGACATATTGGATGAGATAACACTGTCGCGACTCTTACCATATGGAAACCATCAATTAATGTTTGTCTTTTTAACTGAGTATCTTCATTTTGGTTAGCTAGATTATTGTTTCTTGACCAGTACTTATTTGCTTGTCTGATATAGGTGTCTAAAACATTATGAACTTGATGCAGTTCAAAACGATACATTACTTTTTCATATTCTAAAATTGTCTTTTTAGATACTTCTAATATTTCTTCTGATACTTTACCATATGGCAATACTCCATCAAAATACTTTTGACTTGCATAAAAACAACTTCTTACCAATCTATTTAAGACATTAGTAAACAAGTTTCCTTGAGCAAGTACTGGATCTTGCTCATTTTCGTTGGCAGCTGGATTTAAAGGCTTTGGCATAAAACTGACTGACTTATTAGCTAATGCTAGTCCTAAAAAATGAGCTCTTAGCTGTTCAGCAGTATAATAATCCAATAAATCTTTCGCCATTGGTGGTTTAATTTCTCCAGAAGAAGAAGCTTTTTTATCTAAAAATAAAACATGGTGATTGGCAACTAAAGTTGTTAATTGTAGTTGTCCTTTATCTGGGTTAATTCTTAATTTTTCGCCTTCTTGAGCCATGAACATTGGCATTTGGGCAATTCCATAAAAGTAAATATTGTCTTGACCAATAAACTGATACACCTGTGACTGTGGATCACACCAATAATCTTTCCACTCTTCTGCATCTTTACCCATTCTCTTTAAGTAGGTCTTGGTAAAGGAGATAGGTGCCCACAAACTTTCTGGCCAAACCCAAACAGTTAAACCTTCTTCCCCTTCTAATGATGGAGCTTTAACTCCCCATTCAATATTGCCTGTTAAACGCAATGGAACTAAAGTTTTCCCTGTTCTATAACGTATAGCATTTTTTGTCAAAATTTCACAAGCTATTTCTCTTTCGGGTAAGGTTTTAAATTCTATAGTGAAACTATCTTTAACATTTTCTAAATCGGAACATAAATGTTTAGGTAGTTGATCTTTAATGTTTTTATAGGTTTCAATGCCTTCTTTTCTAACATAAATTATTGGTCTTTCTAAAAATTCTTTCATTGTTTCCCAAACTATTTTTCTAACATTTGGTTTTGATGAAATATCATTTACATATTCCTCTAAAATATCATAACAGTCAGTCAATTTAAAATACCAGTTGACTACATCTCTCATTTCAGGAACCTCACCAGTAATAGTACTTCTAGGATTAATTAAATCTTCTGGCATATATTGATGTCCTAAATCACACTCATCAGCATAGCCCTTTTCAGATTGACAATTTCTAATTGGGCATTTTCCAATTACTTGCCTTCCATTTAAAAAACAGCCAGCTTTTACATCATAAAACTGTTTTGTGACCAGCTTTTCTAGCCAACCATGATCGTATAAATTCTGAATAAATTCATAAGTTTCCTGTTGATGAATTTCTTTTGCATCTAAAAGACCACTAGCTCCATAAAAGTTTAAGCTGATTCCATATGCTTCTAGTGTTTCTTTTTGATCTAAATGATTTTCCATTACATAGTCTTCAATTGTGCCAGCAAAATTTTCTTCTTCAACTTTTTTACGATAACCTTCAACGATAGGTGAGCCATAACAGTCTGTACCACTTAAAAATATAACATTGTCTTTACCAATTCTATCTCTTAAAAATCTAGCGAAAACATCGGCGTGAATAAACATTCCGCCAACATGACCAAAGTGTAAAGATTTATTACCATAAGGCATTCCGCCAGTAATTACTGCTTTTTTGGGGAAATTAGGACGCGACATACAAAATACCTCCATTAAATCACAAAGATTATACCACATTATTACATCAATTATACATCAATGTCATATAATTATGCCGAGGATTACTATTATGAATGAAAGAATTTCTAAATTAAAGAGAATCATGAAACAAGAAAACATTGATCATGTTCTTGTTACAGACTATTACAATCTGAAGTACTTTATTAATCTAGACTTGAATTCAGGTGAAAGAATGATTGTTCTTCTAGTTAGTAAAGATAAAGAAAACATTTTATTTATTAATGAATTGTTTTCGCTTCCTTCTTCAAAACACTACAAAAGCATTTACTACAACGATACTGATGATTGTATTAGTTTACTTTCAAACCACTTATCTGGTAAAGAAATTTATATTGATGGTAAATGGACAGCTTCCTTTTTATTGAGATTAATGACTCGATTTTCCGCAGATTATAAAGATGCTAGCCATTTAATAACCAAGCTTAGGGCAATCAAAGATACTAAAGAAATACAACTTTTGCTTAAAGCTTCTTTAGATAACGATGAAGTAATGAAGAAGATTTTCCCTTATATAAAATTAGGTATTAGTGAAAAAGAAATTTATAATCATTTATTACTTGAAATTGAAAATCTAACTCACGAACCCGTGCCCTTTGATCCCATTGTAGCTTTTGGTAAAAATGCTAGTAATCCTCATCACATATCCAATGATACCATTTTACAAAAAGGTGATGTTTGTCTTATTGATATGGGCTGTCGCCATCAAGGATACTGTTCTGATATGACTAGAACATTCTTACAAAAAAATGAAAAAATGGAAGAAATATATGAAATTGTTAAAAACGCTAATAGGTTAGCTATTGAAACTATACAACCTGGCAAGAAATTTTCGGAAATTGATAAGGTAGCCAGAGACTATATCAACTCTTTTGGCTATGGACAATATTTTACTCATCGTTTAGGACATGGTATTGGACTTGAAGTTCATGAAGGTTACGATGTTTCTTCTACTAGTGAAACTGTCATTGAAGAAGGTATGTGTTTCTCAATTGAACCTGGAATATATTTACCAGATGTTGGAGGAGTTCGCATTGAAGATTTAGTTATAGTTTCAAAAAAAGGCGCAATTGTTTTAAATAGTTTTTCAAAAGAAAAACAGTTTATATTGAAAGGTCTATCTTACAGATAATTCTAAATTTGGCCTATCAATTAATATAATGAATTTTAATAATTATGGAGGTAGTTTAAATGGCTAAGAAAAAAAGATTTAAAAAAATATATTCGCAAGGTGCATTAAAACCTAAAGAAATCTGGGTAGATACAGAAACTGGAGTTAATTATTTTTATTATGAAGCAGGTTATTTTGGTGGATTTTCTCCATTACTAGATAAAGATGGCAAACCATTAATTTCTTCAGTTGATGAAATAGAAGAAGTTTAAAATTCCGTTTAATTAACGTGTTTTATAAATACTATTCCACCCCTAAATTTTAGGTACGTCGTGTAATATTCAGTAAAGGTGATTTATTTTCCTTGACAATTGTGTAATAAGCTATGATCAAAGAAGTTTCAGGACAATCTCAAACTATCTATTAAGAAATTTCTTACATTTACTCGCAAGTCATCTTTCTGAATATTACACATTTTTTGTTTCATTATATAAATAGATAAAAATTTGAATTAATATTAATAAGGCGGTAGATTGAATCTTTTATCGCCTATAATTATCTCAAAAAGGCTTGTTTGTGACGTCGCGTCATGAAATATAATACGTATTAGGAGGATAATATTCATGGAAAAATACCGAGCAATACCAGAAGGTTTTATGACAGTAGGCGAAGTGGCCCGAAAAATTGGTGTTACTGTTCGCACTCTACAATACTACGATAAAGAGGGATTACTTTCTCCTTCTGCTAAAAGTGAAGGAGGACGAAGACTTTATACAGATAAAGATTTAGTTATACTTCATCAGATTATATCTTTAAAATCACTTGGGTTTTCTTTAAGTGATATAAAGCAGAATTTGATATCTTTAGAAACGCCAACTGATGTAGCTAAAGCACTTACTGAGCAAGCAAATGTAATAAAAAACAAAATAGAAGCATTATCATCTTCTTTAATAGCAATCAAACAACTAAAAGAAGAAGTCTTGCAGATGCAAACAGTTAATTTTAAGAAATATGCTGATATTATTGTTAATCTTCAAATGAATAACGAATATTACTTTTTGATTAAAAAATTCGATGATGATACTCTTGATTACATTCGTAACAATTTTGACAAAGATAGTGGTTTGGATTTTATCAATAGGTTTAATCAGTTAAGTGAAGAAATTCTACAACTGCAAAAAGAAGAGGTTCCTGTTGAAAGCGAAAGATGTCAAAAAATAACGGAATCTTATTGGAACCTGATTTACGAATTTACAAAAGGCGATATGAGTATGCTGCCAAAATTATTTAAACTTGTAGATTTTGAAAATACTCCTAATGAATGGGAACAAAAACAGCTTCTTATTAATGAATACCTATCTCCCGCTTTGGTTATTTATTTCTCAAAACTTGGAATAAATCCTTTTGAGGAGGTTAAATAATGGATATCGCTATACAAGTTAACAACTTAAAAAAGAGTTATGGAAAACATCTTGTTCTTAAAGAACTTGACTTTACAATTATGAAAGGTGAGATTTTTGCTTTTCTAGGTATTAATGGCGCAGGAAAAACTACTACCTTGGAATGTATTGAGGGATTAAAAAGTTACGATAGCGGTAAAATAACTATAAATGGTAAAATGGGTATTCAGTTACAGTCCTCATCGTTACCTAATCATATCAAACCAATGGAGGCAGTTAAATTATTTTCCAAATGGAATAACACCGTTATTGATTATGCTATGTTGAATGCTCTTGGTATTGAAGAAATCAAAAATAAGAAATATCTTCAATTATCAACTGGACAAAAAAGACGATTACATCTTGCTTTAGCGTTAATTGGTAATCCAGATATCATTTTTCTAGATGAACCAACAGCAGGGTTGGATGTCGAAGGCAAGTTGTCGTTACACCAGCAGATTCGCAAACTAAAATCACAGGGAAAAACAATTGTTTTAGCCAGCCATGATATGGCAGAAGTTGAAAGCTTATGTGATCGTATTGCCATTTTAAATAGTGGCAACATTATATTTTGTGGCACTCCCAAACAACTTATTGATAAAGTAGGAAGAAAATATCTTATTAAAATTAAAACTGAATATGAAGAAATTTCTTTTGAAACAGATAATATTGAAAATTCCTTACTTTCTATACTTGAAGAATTAAAACAAAAAGAAGTACATCTATTAGATATAAAAGTTGACCGCGGGACACTTGAACAACACTTTATAGAATTATCAAGGAGGGAAGCATAATGAATGGTTTTTTATATGGTTTAGCATTACAGTGGAAATTAGATATAAGAAGTAAATCCATTTTAGTTACTTGTTATATCGTTCCAATTCTTTTTACTCTCATTATGGGTGGAATATTTACATCAATAATGCCTGAAATGAAAAGCACACTGACACAATCAATGCTTGTACTAAGCGTTTCAATGGGGGCTTATATTGGGTTTCCTCCAGCGTTAATCGAAACTTATGGAAGTGATATAAAAAAGGTCTATAAGGCTAATGGAGTACCAATGTATTCAGGTCTTGTTACAATGTACATTTCTGCTTTTGTTCACTTGATGATTAGCAGTGTTATTATAATGTTACTTGATTATGTATTGTATGAAGCAATTTTGCCTAATAATCTTATAGAATTCTTTTTAGGACTTGCTGTATATGTTATTGTATCGCTAAGTATTGGAAGTATATTAGGATTGATTATAAAAGATCAAGCAAAATTAACAATGATATCACAACTTTTATTTCTTCCATCAATTATGCTTTCAGGAATTATGTTTCCAAGTGACTTTCTGCCTGAATTCTTTAAAAATTTAGGTTATGCTTTCCCAGCATCATGGGGATATCAACTAATGTTAGATGGTGGTTTTCGTCTTGAAAATTTGTGGTATTTATCTTTTGTTTTTGTTACAGCAATAATAGCAATAACAATTCTTCTAAGAAAACAAAAATTTGAATAAATATATTGTTTTATTTTAGTTTTAAAAGTATAAAATTCATTATTTACTTTTCTTTTAATACGTTTAAATAGGAATGTGCTTTTAAATTTTATTTTAAATATTATATTGCTATTACTATACAAACATACTATAATTTAATCAATTTTTGTGAAAGCGAAATGGTTGATTAACCTTTACGCTTGACAAGTCTTTATTCGCGGTTGTGGAAATTAACTTCCCCCATAAAAAAAGCACAGTATATCACAAAAAGTTGGGCGTTAAAAACCGCACGAATGGAGAAAAAAGAAAAATGTTTCAGTTATTAAAAAAACAATCTCCAGCAAGAATCCTCGCTTTGGGATTTGCTATAGTTATTTTACTGGGTTCAGTTCTTTTGATACTTCCTTGTAGTGTTAAACAAGGTGTACAACTTAAATATGTTGACTCACTTTATACTTCTACTAGTGCTGTTTGTGTAACTGGTTTGGTTGTAGTAGATGCAGGAGACACCTTCACTCCTCTTGGTCAGTTTTTTTTAGTCTCATTAATACAGATTGGTGGTCTTGGAGTTGCCTCTGTTGGAGTTGGCATTATTTTAGCAATGAGAAAAAAGATAGACTTGAAAAGTAGAAACTTGATTAAAGAAGCTTCAAATCTAGATTCAAGAAAAGGTATTGTTCGCTTTGTGAAAAATGTTTTACTGATAACATTTATTTTTGAACTAACTGGTGCAGCATTAAGCTTTATTGTTTTTATACAAGACTATCCTTTACTAAAAGCATTGTGGATTAGCTTGTTTCATTCGGTAGCAGCTTTCAACAACTCTGGTTTTGATATTTTAGGCAATTTTCAAAATCTAATTTCATATCAAAAAGACGTTATGTTAAATCTTGTTACTTGTGGTCTAATTTTTTTTGGTGGTATCGGTTTTCTTGTGATTCAGGAAATATGGAATAATAAACTTAATTGGAAAAGATATTCCATGCATGCAAAAGTAGTTATTAGTGTCAGCATCACATTGATTGTAATTGGCACAACACTAATTAAACTAACTGAAAATATTACTTGGTTAGGAGCACTATTTCATAGTGTTTCCGCAAGAACAGCGGGTTTCTCTACTTATTCATTAAGTGAATTTTCAAATGCAGGGTTACTTGTACTAACTGTACTAATGTTTATTGGCGCTTCTTCTGGTTCAACTGGAGGCGGTGTTAAAACAAGCACTTTCTTTGTTTTGCTTCAGGGAATAAAAGCTGCCGCTACTAACAAATCAGAAAAAGCTTTTTATCACGCTATCCCAAAAGATGCGTTTCATAAAGCAGCAATTATTGCTTTATTGGCAATATCTGTTGTTATTATAGGTTCTTGGCTGATGGTTGTTATGGAACCTAACATCTCTCTTATGGATGCTATATTTGAAGTCACAAGTGCTTTTGGTACAGTTGGTTTATCTACTGGCATTACAACAAAATTAAGTGTTGGTTCAAAAATTTTATCGATAATTATCATGTTTATCGGAAGACTTGGACCACTAACAATAGCTTCATTATGGCACTTTGCGAAGCCTGAGCGTGTAAGCTATCCTGAAGGAAATATTTCAATTGGTTAATTTGGAGGAAAAATATGTTTGGAAAAAAACAAAAAAATACAACAACTTATGGGATTGTTGGAATTGGACACTTTGGTAAAGCTCTTATCGAAGAATTAGCAGCATCTGGTTCAGAACTCATCGTTTTAGATAATGATGAAGAAAAAGTTCGTGAAATAAGTGAACTGACTGAAAATGCTTATGTCGTGAAAAGTTTAGATAAAAAGTCGCTTCAAGAAACGGGTATTCAAAATTGTGATGTTGCAATAGTTTGTATTGGCGAACATATGGATATATCTATTCTTACTGCGCTAAATTTGATTTCTCTTGGCATCCCTAAAGTAATTGCTAAAGCTACAAGTGTTGAACATGGTTTAGTTCTTGAAAAAATTGGCGCAGAAGTCGTTTATCCTGAACGTGATATGGCAATACGTTTAGCTAGTAGGCTGGAAACTGCTAGAGAATTAGATATTATCCAATTAAGCGAAAAAATTAACATTTCAAAAATGCCAGTTCCTGAGCAAATTATAGGAAAATCTGTCGAAGAGTTAAACTTACGTGCTAAGTTTGGCTTAAATATTATTGCTATTGAAAATTATGGACATGTTGTCGAAAATGTCTCGCCAGATTATGTTTTTAAACAAAACGACATACTTTTCCTTGCAGGAAGTAAAGAAGGAATAACTAAATTCAACCATTGGACAACCTTAAATAATTAATATTATTTAAATATATTAGATTTTATATAAAAGATAATCTTCAATATAAGTATTCTAAAGAAATCTCAAATAAAAGGAGGCATCTTCTTGCATTTGTTTAAAATAAAACATTAACTATTAATGAATCTATTTCTGCTAATGCTTACTAGTACTGCCTCCTTTGAATTTGACATACTTGTAAACTTAAAGAAAAAATACTTTAACTTCTTGTCTGTGTTTTACAAAATAAACAAATATTATAAAAAAATATAAGAGGTATCAAAAAAATGATTTATGCAATTATATTATTTGCAATTACTTACATATTAATGTTGATGTATGCTAAATATCATACTCATATTGCTCTAGGGTCAGCTCTCATTTTTATTTTAACTGGGATGTTACCGCTTGACCTAATATTCAATTCAATTGATTTTAATGTCCTATTAATGATTGCTGGAACAATGGGACTAGTTCAATTATTCATCGATAGTAAAATGCCAGCACATCTTGCAGACCTGTTGATGGAAAAAGTTCCGAATATTCGAACTGCTGCAATAGCACTGGCTCTTTTTGCTGGTATCATATCAGCTTTTATAGATAATGTAGCAACAGTCTTAATGATTGCTCCCATTGCACTAGAAATATGTAAAAAAATTGATACTAATCCAGTGCCATTTATTATTGCTATTGCGGTTTCATCCAACTTGCAAGGTGCAGCAACAATGGTCGGCGATACTACCGCCATTATGCTTGGCTCTTATGCTGATATGAATTTTTTGGATTTTTTCTTTTATAATAAAAAACCAGCTATCTTCTTTGCTGTAGAACTTGGCGCTGCTGGTGCTGCATTAGTTTTAGCATGGTTATTTCGTAAAGAAAATAAAAAAATCATCAAAAACACTTCTTTAACAGTTGTTAATGATTATCTGCCTACAAAATTATTGTTAATAATGGTTGTATTAATGATTGGTGCCTCTTTTATCGAAAACAAACCTGCAATTACAAACGGAATGATTTGTGTTATATTATTAATTATCGGAATTCTCCATATTATTCAAAAAAATCGTGACAAAGAAATTATAGTTCATATCTTTAAAGCCATCGATTTTGAAACAATAGGACTTCTTTTTGGACTATTCTTAATTATTGGCGGGATTACTCATATGGGAGTTCTTGATGCTGTTGCTGAACTTCTTGCAAAACTTGGCAGTGGAAATCTGTTTATTTTATATACTGTTGTCGTTTGGGTATCAGTCATTTTATCAGCTTTTATAGATAACATCCCCTATGTCGCCACAATGCTCCCTATTATTACTGGTTTAGCAGAAACCTTAAGTGTTGAACCAGCACTCTTATATTTTGGTTTGCTATCTGGTGCAACACTTGGAGGAAACTGTACCCCAATTGGCGCATCCGCCAATATTGCTGGTATTGGTATCCTGCGTAAAGCTGGCTATAAGGTTGAAACAAAAGACTTTATACGTATTGGGATTCCTTTTACCTTGGCAGCAGTAATTCCAGCATACGTTTATTTTTGGTTAATATATGCTTAATTAAAAATTAATTTAGTAAAAAACAGCAGAGTTAATTTCCCTCTGCTGTTTTTAGGTTATTTTTTCGACAATTCTTTCAAGAAATTTATTGCTTCATTTCGATTTTTAAAAATGATGATGTTTTTATTTAGTTGCTCTACCAACTATTGCGATAATTTTAGTTGCTATATGTTTTTTCATCTAATTTCTTTAATCATTGAGTATTCATTTAATAATGTGCCGTTTTTTAAACGAATAGCATTTGGTTTTATTCCGACGATTTTAAATCCCATCTTTTCATACAAGGCTTTTGCACGCTCATTACCTTCAACAAAATCTAACTCAATTTGAATAATATCTTTATTTTTTTCTGCTATTTTAATAGCCTCTTTCATTAAAACTGTTCCAATACCTTGATTCCAAAATTCTTTTAATATCGCAATTCCAATTCTGGCACGATGTTTTGTCTTTAAGTTATTGCTCCATGAAATACCACAAACACCAACCACTTTCTCATCAGCTATACACACTACCACGGCCTCATTATCTGAATTATTTACTCTATTAATAAATTCTATTTCTTTTTCTAAAGTATACTTACTACATTCTTCAGGATATCTGATAATAAATTCTGTTTCTCCTGCCGATTTGTATAGATAATCTATCATATTTTGAGCATCTTTTTCTTCAGGACTGCATACTGTAGCAATTCTTCCATCTTTTAATTTAAAATTAAATTTATCTATTACCATAACTATCTCCCTTTAATTTTTAATTATAAACCCAATTCAAAATTATTGGCGATATCTCAATAACAAAATGTTTTTCATTAATATCTATACATGGATGAGATTTAGCTATTTGTATTGAAACATTAGAAATTATTGTTTCTTTAAATTTTTTAAAGTCTCCAAAAACAACGTATTGAGCTGCTATGTATTCAATTTTATTATTATCTGGTTCTAATGGCATTGTTTCAAATGGCTTTTCAATGTTTACTCCAATTCCTTCCAAATAATTAGCTACCAAAGGATAAGTTTTTTTGATTTCTTTAATATAATTTTGGCAATAATTACAATCGCATAAATCCGTTAATAGCATATTTTCATAGTATGTTCTAGTAGCTTCGATATTCATTTTTACCTCACAATTTAATTCTCTAACATTTTAACTAGCCAAAGTGAAATGGCAAAATTTGATTAAGGATAACTGCCATTATAATTCCCAATACAATGACATATATCATTTCCTTTTTTTCTCTTTTTAAAAATAACACTGTTATTATAAATAATATTAATTCTAGCACATTGTTAACATCAAAATAAAATATTCCATAACTGAAAGTTAAGTTAAACATTGCACTAAATATTAGTGCGCTGATAATAATCGCTATCTTTCCTTGTCCCTTGGCAAGCCAAACAACAAAAGCTAAAAATGGAGATATTAACGTTAGTGTAGCCCATATCATAGCATAGTGATAAGGGAAAAATCCCGCTACATAATATGAGTATAGATAATAACTTATTACCATTGCGCTAAAAAATAGTAGCACATACAACCCAGCTCTATATGGAGACTTAGTAAACAATGCTATTGATTGGGCAATAAATATCCAGATTGCCATTCTACTTAAAAAATTACCTATATCTAAAATTTCTAAAATTGGTGGTAATTCATTAATTGCTGTTGTATCAAGAAATTTTGATATTACTCCCATTACTACTCCAAAAACAACAAAGAACAAAGAAAACTTTAATATCTCTATTTTCTTTATTTTAGTGCTTTTTCTTATTTTTTCCATTTATAATTTTCTCCATATTTTTCTATTTTTTAATAGCTATTTTATCCATATTTTCTAACCTAATTTCCATATTTCTTATTATGTTAAAGTCCAGCTTATAGTATTTAATACAAGCTGGACTTTTACTTTAATTTTTATACTAGTTCTAAATCTCCAGGAGTATAACCTGCATCTTCAATGATTTGATATATTTCTTCTACCGAGAAATCTGAATCAATAAGCACTTCTTTTTTTGCAAGTTTATATGTTACAACTGCCGTTTCTGATTCTGCTTCAAAAGCTTCTCTAATAATTTCTGCATCATGTTTGCTTTTCATATCTTCTACATTAACTTTATATGTGTACATATTTAACATTACCTCTTTCTATTAATAAGACAATAGCTAGTGCTACAACACCTTTTCCCTTTCCAACAAATCCTAATTTTTCTCCACGAGTTGCCTTAATATTAACCTTTGATACATCACACTTTAATACATCAGCAATATTTTTTTCCATCTGTTGCTTATATGGTGCTAGTTTTGGCTGTTCAATGAGAATTGTTGAATCAATATTTCCTATTTCATAATTGTTATTTGTCATTATTTTTTCTACTTCTGCCAATAACAACATCGAAGAAATACCTTTGTATCTTTCATCAGTATCTGGAAAATGTGTTCCCAAATCACCTAATCCTAAGGCACCAATAATTGCCTCAGCAATCGCATGTAGCAAAACATCGGCATCAGAATGACCTAAAAGTCCTTTTTCGTGTTTTATTTTAACACCGCCAAGGACTAATTCTCTATTTTCTACTAGTTGATGCATATCTATTGCCTGTCCAATTCTCATAATTTTTCCTTTTTATAATTTTAACATATTTTGTTGTTTATTGTCTTAATATGTTAAAATATAGGCATGAATAAAGTGCTTGTAATTGGATCAACACATAAAAGCGAAGTCATCTCTATCAACGAATCTCTTGTTAGTGGAGAAGATTTTTTATGTCAATATAATACTTACTTAACTGGTGGTCAATATACTGTAGCTTACAACCTAGCATTTTTAGGTGTTGAAACTTTTTTTATCACTCGTTTTGGCTATGATATTGATGCCAGTGCAATGATGTTAAAGTTAGATAATTTGAATGTGGTTATTCATTCAAGAAACTTGGACTTTAAGCAAACACCAATAAAAACTTATATTTTTGATAAGGACAATACAACAACTTTAAACAATATACCATATAATAGCTATCCTGATATCCATGATGGACTTCCGCAAGAATTCTTTATTAAAACAGATGCGGTTATTGTAAATGCCCTAAATTATCATTATTTAAATACTATTATTAATTTGCATCCTAACCTAGTATATATTTGTGATAATTATATTCCTAGCGATTTACTGCTAGATAAAATTGAAGGATTGATTTTAGAAGCGGATTATTTAAGAAAAACGGTTAAGGAAAAAGATTTTAATGACTTTGCCCATAGCATTATTAATAAAGGAGTTAATTGGATTTTAATAACTGATAAAGGAAAAAAGGTTAATGTTTTTACAAAAGATGGCTTTGACTGCATTGAAAAAGAACAATGTGGGGTAAAATATTTGGGCACACACGAGGTTTTTGTTAGTATGTTTGTGGCTAACTTGGTTAATGGAAAACTATTTTCTGAAGCAATTGTCAGTGCTTTAAACATTTCTAACGAATTATCTTATGTTGATGACCTGCAACTAAGCGAAGAATTGTATTAAAGAGAGGTAGAAAAATGAGTTCATTTAAAGATTTACGAATTGTTGATAACTTTTATCAAACTTCTTCATTCTTCCCAATGCCAACAGTATGTATTTCAACTATCAATGATGATGGTAGTTTGAATGTTGGATCATATTCTCTATGTTTCCCATACTATGTTGCGGGAAAAGAAAAGTATGCGATGTTGCTATCTTGTCGTAACACATCAAATACTTGTCACAATTTATTAAAAAGGAAAAAATGTGCAATAAACTTTATTGATGATAGTAGAAAAACATTTAAAGAAGTTGTTAGATTAGGTTATCCAGGACCATCAGATGAAAAGATGAAGGATTTAAAATTTGAAATGGAACCTGGCCAGACTGATCCAACAGATAAAAATCGTCCACCAGTAATTAAAAGTGCTTTTCAAGTATTCGAGTGTACTTGGGCAGATCACTTAGAAGGAGCAAGCAAATTTAACGCTGATGACATTGATGATGGCCATCCTGGTCCATATAATAACTTCAATGGTATAACAAGCAAATATGGGGCATTGTTTATTCTTTACATTGATAAGATTTTGATGAAAGAAAAATATTATAACGCTATCGTAGATGGTGTTAATAAATATAACTTCCCTCCAGTACCAGTAGACTATGGTTACAGAGATTCTACTAATTTCTGGTATACTCAATTCCCTAAAATTACAAAGCCTATTTCAGAACCAATTCCTGCACCAAAAGAAGCAGATTTAATGTCAATTAAGTATGCAGCAGAAAGAGCGCATCCTGAAATTAAATTTACAGATGCGGCATTGAAGAACTTTATTAAAGTTCCTCGTCCTTTCTTAAAAACAGTTTTGAATGGTTGTATTGCTTGGGCAAAAGAAAACAACGTCACCTTAATTGATGATGAACATGTTAAAATCATCAACGATAAACGTAACGCAGAAAAACAAGCTAGAAAATAGTAAACAAAAATGAACTCTAATATGAGTTCATTTTTACCAGTTCTTTTCTATTTTTTCTCCTAAACTGTTATAAATACCAAACAGTTGAGGATTATTGTTTCTTAAACCTTTTACTACTGCAATTTGACTTCTAGTAGTAAATGCCTGTGTCCTATAACAGATAATTACACCTTCTCCAATTTGATGTTTTCCTTGAAGTTTGAAGTGATAATCTATATTGTTGTCTTCAGCACTACATTCTACTTTTTTACAGTTTTCTAAACTAGTTCCTACCAAAGCTCTTTGTAAACCTCCTCTTCGGTAAAAACCTCCACCATAACAATGGCTATCTTCTTTATAAGTGTGTGAAACTTCACTTACATAAACATAACCAATCTTTTCAGGTTTCTCTGTATCCTTATGTAAAGGTGTTGTGGCTGTTAGACCGTGTCCTGGTTCACCACAGTTTCCTCCATATTTATGGATTGTTTCAATTCCTCTACAACATGTTACTGATGGAAGATTTATTAACAAATTTTTATATCCTTTTTCTTTGACAATTTTTCTCGCTTTTTCCATAGCTTGCATATTTACTGTAGCAACAATGTCTTGTTTTTCTTTATCATATAAAAATGCAGGGAAAATTGTTAAACCAGCAAATCTTACATTTTTCAATTTTTCCACATCATCAATAAAACACCTTAAATCTTCAACATCAAACCCGCCTTGCTGACTGCCATATAAAAATGAGTCTTCATCTACCACTCTAGGCATTATATCTTGAATATGATTTTGTTTTTTAGCAACTTCATTAATTCTTTCAACCATTTCAAAATTATAGACCGTCATAATTTCAGGCTTGTGTTTAATAACTATTTCTAATGCAGCCTTAGGAACTTGTACTAAATGACCCACATTTCCAAGCTTTATATTGTTTTCGATCATTATTAAAGCCTCTTTGAAATCAACTGCCACAACTCCATCAAAACCAATTTCCATCAGACCTTTAGCTATCTCAGGATTTCTACCTATTTGTTTTGTCATGAAAAATAGTTTTATATTAAATCTATCCGCAATTTCTTTCATTTTCTTGCCATTTTCAATTATCGTGTCATAGTCTAATACATACGTATCAGGTAATATTTGACCTTCTTGTTGCAATTTAAAGGCAAACTCAATTAATTCTGGGTTTTTTTCTATCGCTTTATCTAAAAACATTATTTTCTCTCCTTAATAACCGTTGAAAACAAAACTCCTCACCTAAAAAGTAAGGAGTCTAATACTTCTCAAATTGATATACAAGTCTTACATTGCCATTAAATTTAGCTCCTTGGTCAACAACAAGGTTTCTACAGATAACATCACCAACAACATTGGCACTACTTCTAATTATTACTGAATCTTCTGCCTTTATATCACCATTGATATTGCCATATACTTCAATGTTTCTGCATTTTATATTTCCTTCGACATTTGAACTATTGCCAATAATACCATCATAAATAATGCTTACATCACCATTAATAACGCTCTTATCTCTAGCTATCAGGTCTCTAGTTTCTAAATTGCCGTTGACACAACCATAAATACTACTTAATCCATCAGTTTCTACAGAACCATTAACTTTTCCATATACTTCAATTGAGCCTATAATTTTCATATTCCCCTCAACTGTAGTATTTAATAGAATCAAAGTTGTATTTGGATCAGTATAGTCAATAAAATCAATCATCATTAAGCCTTAATAAACTGGTCTACATCCAAAACAAAAATTGTTGCTCCACCAACATTAACTTCTACTGGATAAGCAGCATATTGGCCAATGTCAAATGATGTGGTAGCTGGAATAATTTCTGTTCTTTTTTTACTTTCTTCTTTAATTAATTCAATGGCTTGTTCAACTTTTTCGTCTTCAGTTCCAATTAACAGTGTTGTATTTCCTGCTCTTAAAAAACCTCCTGTTGTAGATAATCTAGTTACCATAAAGCCATGTTCAGTTAAATTTGCGCTTACCGCTGAACTGTCATCGTTTGAAACAATTGCAATAATTAACTTCATGTTTTTATCCTCCTTAAACATTAAATCTTATAAACATAATATCGCCATCTTGGCAAAGGTATTCTTTTCCTTCTACTCTTATTTTACCTGCTTCTTTTAAAGCTAGTTCACTTCCATAAGTCATTAAATCCTCGTATTTATATATTTCAGCTCTAATAAAGCCTTTTTTAAAATCTGTATGAATTATTCCTGCACATTCAGGAGCTTTCATTCCCTTGGTAAATGTCCAAGCCCTAACTTCATCTTCGCCCACGGTAAAGAAAGTACATAAATTTAACACTGAATAAGTTTTTAAAATAATCTCATCTAAACCACTTCTATTTAAACCTAAATCACTTAAAAACAGTTCCCTAGATTCTTCATCTAAAGCAGATATTTCCTCTTCCATTTGAGCAGTTATACCCACCACTTGATTATTTTCTTTTTCTGCAAATTCTTTAACTTTTAGATAATATTGACAATTATCTAAATTAGCCACATCATCTTCTGAAACATTAGCGACATAGATAACAGGTTTAGCTGTTAATAATTGATAGTTTTTAAGAATTTCTTTTTCTTCTGGCGAAAACTCTATCCTTCTAGCCATTTTTCCTTCTTCAAGAGCCACTTTCAATTTCTTTAACATTTCAAATTCTCTGACAGCATCTTTTTCTTTGGTTGTTAAAGCTTTTCTTTCAACTTTAGAAAGACGATTATTAACTGTTTCTAAATCAGCTAAAGCTAACTCTAAGTTTACTATTTCGATATCTCTTATTGGGTCAATAGTATTTTCGACATGGACAATACTACTGTTTTCAAAACATCTTACTACATGAACAATAGCATCTACTTCTCTTATATTACCTAAAAACTGATTTCCTAATCCTTCACCCTTTGATGCTCCTTTTACTAATCCAGCAATATCCGTAAACTCAAAAGTAGTTTTTATGGTTTTTCTTGGTTTAAATAAAGTTGATAGTTTATCAACTCTTTCATCAGGTACTTCGACAATTTTAATATTTGGCTTGATTGTCGCAAACGGATAGTTTGCTGCTTCTACTTGAGATTTAGTTATTGCATTAAATAAGGTTGATTTTCCGACATTTGGTAATCCTACAATACCAGCTGTTAATGGCATATTTTTAATCCTCTATTTCTAATTCGCAGGGAATAATCTTTTTAACTTTTTTTTCAAATTCACTTCTAGAAAATAAAACTGATGCTCCACATCCTAAGCATTTAATTCTTATATCAGCACCCATTCTAATAATCCTCCATTGTTTAGATTTCTTACAAGGATGCATTTTCTTCATTTCTACAATATCATTTAACTTATATTCCACAACTTACCTCTTTATTATTATATCACTATCTAAGATTACAGTCACAGGTCCATCATTAATTAACTCAACTTCCATGAAAGCTTGGAAAAGACCTGTTTCAACTTTAAGACCACTTTCTTTTAAAATATCATTAAACTTATCATACAATTGACTAGCTTTAACTAAAGGACAGGCATCAGTAAAAGAAGGCCTTCTTCCTTTTTTGCAATCTGCATATAAAGTAAATTGAGATACGGAAAGTATTTCTCCACCTATATCCATAATTGATAAGTTCATCTTTCCTTGATCATCTTCATTAATTCTCAACTCCAATAGTTTTTTTGCCATTATTGGTAAAATTTCTTCATTATCATTTGCTGAAAAACCAACAAGCAATAAATAACCTGCATTAATTGAACTATACAGTTGACCTTCTATTCTTACAGAGGCTCTTTTTACTCTTTGAATCACAATTTTCATATTTCTATTCTATACTATTTTGATTAATGTTAAAATATCTATAAGGAGAATATTATGCAACAACCTTTAGCTCTCAAATTAAGACCTACAAAACTAGATGAAGTGTTTGGCCAACAACATTTAATTGGCGAAAATATGCTGTTAAGACGCTGTGTCAACGAGCAGCATCTATTTTCGATGATCTTTTTTGGCCCTCCAGGTTGTGGGAAAACCACTTTAGCACTGGCAATTGCTAATGAACTTAATCTTCCTTACCACTCATTTAGTGCTGTTACTGGAAATAAAAAAGATTTGGTTGAAATATTTGAACACGCTAAACTTTCCAATGGGCTTATAGTAATTATTGATGAAATTCATCGCTTAAATAAAGATAAACAAGATTTACTTTTACCTCATATTGAAACTGGACTAATTACAGTAATTGGAGCAACTACTTCTAATCCATATTTTGCGATTAATCCCGCGGTAAGAAGTCGCTGCCATTTGTTGGAAGTAAAACCTCTTTCTTTGGAAGATGTTGAAAAAGCTATTGAATTTGCTTTAAATAGTGAAAAGGGTTATAACTCAACAATTTCTATTGATGAAGATGCTAAAAAACTAATCGCTTATCATAGTAATGGCGATTTAAGATATGCCTATAACTTAATTGAAATTTGTGCTATGGGTTGTTTTAACAACCATATTGATATTGAATTAGTTAAAAAATATTCTTCTATGGCTAATATGCATTATGATCATGATGAAGATGGACATTATGATGCTGTTAGTGCTTTCCAAAAATCTATTAGGGGAAGTGATGTCAATGCTGCTTTATTCTATCTATCTCGACTGGCCATGGCTAATGATTTAGATTCTATTGAAAGAAGACTTTTAGTCATTGCTTATGAAGATATTGGTTTAGCTAATCCCGCTGCTTGTGCTAGAACAGTCAATGCTCTTGATGCTGCTAGACGCATTGGGTTTCCTGAAGCTTTGATTCCGTTAGGAGTTGCTGTTATAGATTTAACTCTCTCGCCAAAAAGTAGAAGTGCCACAGATAGCGTTCATAGCGCTTATGCTGTTGCTGAAAAAACACCCTATGCTGTTCCAGTTTATCTTCGTTTAAATCCAGTGGGGTTAGCTGATGAAGATAAATATGATTATAATGCTTATCACAACTTCCATAAAATTCAATACTTGCCAGATGAAATCAAGGATATGGAATTCTATATTCCAAATGCTGCTAGCAGTTATGAAAAAGCTCTGGCTGACAACTATAAAGAACTCAAAAAGTATTATCGTACCAACAAATTAAAATCATTAAAATAATCGTGAATACGATTATTTTTGTATTAATAAGTTTCTTTTGTAGATGTCTGATCCTTTTATTATTAAAACTATTATTGTTAAAATAACTGCCATTAAGGCTAATATTGAACCATAAATACTAATATTAGAACTTATTATTCTTTGTGGAATAAATACCATTGAAAATAGCGGCAAATAACTGATATAGTTAATCAATTTACTTTTTATTACTTGTTCGCTGATAATCAAAACTAAGTAATATATTATTAATAGCCCTACATATAACAAGCCTTGAAATGAGGACATTTGCTGTCCGTTAGTATATTTACTTGTTATTAAAATAATGATTAATTGAATTAAAAGTAAGTTAAAAATCATTAATAATACTATTAATATCAGTTTTTCTATTGTTAACTCCAAACCACCACCTTCAGTAGATATTATCAAAAATCTATTTATAAAAATCGATAAACCCAAACATCTATCTTGAATAAATCTAATTAAATAACTTAATAGCAATTGACAAACTACTATGGATATTTGAATTATAAAAATTATATAAGATACTATTATTTTTTCTAACAAATGCTTTTTAGCATCAATATTAGTCAAAATAATGTTTAATACTCCACTAGTTTTTTCAATTATTATCTCATTACTAGAAGTACAACCATAATTAATAATTAGGAAAAAAGAGATTGCTAGTATTATTACTATACTTCCATCAATTATTTCTTCACTTTTTATAACTACTTCAGGATTAATATTTATATATTCATCAACAAATGAGCTTAAAAACTGATGGGATGATTTATATTTTTTAGCAATTACTTTTTTTATATCATTAGTAATTCTTTCTTTTGTTAATTGGTCTAATTCATATTTAGTTATTATTTTCCAATTATCATCTAGGTGTAAGATAACCTCATTTTCTTTGTTTTCTTTATCTGAAATCCTATAAGTCAATTGCTCATCACTTAATTCAATAAACCATTCATTGTATTCTATTAAGCTAGTGTCAATTAATACAGTGTCGATTATTTTTTCTTCTTTTAAGATAAAATCTATATGAAAACAACATAATATCATCACAAAAAGCAATATATTAACTATTATTGTAGTTTTGTTAAAAAATCTTCTTCTTAAATCAAACATAAGTAACTGTTTCATAATTTTTTATTTTATCCTCTATCGTTAATGGTCCATAATATACTATCACTTGATTTTCTTGCATTAATTTTTCAACTATTGCTTGTGCTGCTTTCTTATTTTCAACAATATATCTTATTGATTCATCATTAATAACCTTTGATACTATTTTTTCATTCTTTAATATATTTTTATCTTTCACTTCTATCACTCTTTTTTCTTCTTTAATTAAATCTTCTTTTTTAATGTCAATTTTTATCCTCGCCTTATCCAGATAAATATATCTATCACATATTTGGTTAATGGGTTGATATATGTGAGAAGAAATTAATATTATTTTCTTTTCTTTTTTTAACTGTTCTATCTCTCTTAAAAATATCTCGATATTTTCATGGTCTAATCCAGTAAAAGGTTCATCCATAATAATAATTTCAGGATTTTTAATTAAACAAACAATCAAGGTTAATTTTTGTTGATTTCCTTTTGATAATGTATAAACTTTTTTATCTTTGTATTCATATAACTTCATTTTAGATAACCATTTATCTATTTCTTGTTTATAGTTTTCTAATTTATTTATTCCTGTTATTAATTTTAAATGTTGATAAACTGTACAGTCTTGATATAAACTTCTTTGTTCTGGCAAATAACCGATTAATTTATGTTCAATTTTTTTGTTTTCAAACTTCACTTTCCCATTATCTTTTTTAAGAAGATTAAGTATCATTTTAAATAATGTCGTTTTTCCACTTCCGTTATTACCTAGTATGGATACTATATTTCCTTTACCTACTGAAAAACTAATGTTTCTCAAAACTTCTTTTTCAGCATATTTTTTTGATAGGTTTATTATTTCAAGCATAAAAAAACACCTCTACTTATTTATTGTAAGTAAAGGTGTAAATTCCTTATTTATTTTTTGAATCGTAAATTATTTTAAGTCGACGATTATTTCCTTCTCCTTCTGATTCTGTTCTAATATTTGAAAAAGTTGATAAATATTGGTGAATCACTTTTCTTTCATCATTAGTCATTTGACCAAGTCTGGCAGCAACTTTTGTTTTTTGAACTGTTTTAGCAATTCTTCCAACCATTGCTTTTAATTTATCATAACGTTCTTCTTTATAGTTGTTTACATCAATCAATAAATTAATGTGTCTTTTAAATTTGGAACTAGCTGCTCCTTTTACGACATTGGTAATTGCTTGTAATGTTTGTCCTGCTTTACCAATAATTACAGCATTATTATCCGCGTTTAATTTAACATCGAAACCATCCTCATTTGATTCAAGAACTATTTCACAATTCATATTAATATTATCAAAATATTGTTTAATATAATTGTAAATAAAATCTTCAATGTCTTTAGTGCAATAGGCTTCAATTACCGCTTTAGCGCCTATCCCAAATAAACCCCCTGGTTTTTCCTCTACAACAAAATAATTTAGTTCTTCTTTTGTTACATGTTTATCCCCACAGGCCAACTCTATGGCTTCTTCGACAGTTTTTGCTTCATATCTATTCATTGTCAATATACCTCATTTGAATATATAAAGTCTTGATAATGTTAGCTACCGCACTCACTAACCAATATACTGTCATCGCTGCTGGCCAGTTTAAACCTAATAAAACTACCATAGCAACCATGCTATAAACCATCATATTGTTATTTGGTGATTGCTGTCCTTCTTCTTTATATGCACGATAGTTTTTAGCTTCTTTCTTTTTCTTTTCAGCTAATATCTGTGGAATTTTAGTTGATAGTAATTGAGCTATTGCCATTAAAACAAATAACACAGCAATTGGCCAACCAGTAGATAGATCTTTAAATGCTGCTGATGGTCTAGTTGATAATGGAATACCTAAAAAAGAACCATTACATACCACATCTGCTCTTTGAACAGCATAAAACATTGAAATCATAATTGGAATTTGTAACATTGGAGTTACCAAAGATCCAAGTGGATTAACACCATGTTTAGCATATAGAGCTTGCATTTCCTGAGCTTGCATCATTTTAGCATTGTCATCGTCTCTGCCTTCATACTTAACTTGAATTTTAGTTAACTCAGGTTGAAGCATTTGGATTTTTTGAGATGATATTGTAGATTTAACTGTAAAACTTAAAGTAATTACATTAAATAAAATTGTTGTAATAACAATTCCTAAAAAACTACTATTTAATTTTGTGCCTATAAAGTTAACACATTGAGCTAATGGATAAACAAAGATGGCAGTAAAAAAGCTTTCATCCAACATTGCTTTCCATGGAGTAGACAAATAAATTATCTTTTCTGGTAAAGTAGCACCACTTTGATCGACGTTTCTTTGACATCCAGCAAGAACCGCTATCATAACTAATAAAATTATGATTAATGTCTTCTTGTTAGAAATTAGTTTTTTCATTATTCAAATTCTCCTTCATTCAGATTGCCATTATCTATTATAAACTGAATTATATAGTCGTGACAAATCATTTTTGTTATTTTGATAATCAGACTGCAAATATTTTGGTCTTACAATGAAAACAAAATCAAATCCTGTTTTAAAATTACATGACTGTTGAATCATCATTCTTACCTGTCTTTTTACCTTATTTCTTATAACTGCGTTGCCAATTTTTTTACCTACCGAAATTCCAATTCGATCATGTTCTTTTTTTGCAGGATGATAATACATAACAAAACTGCGACTTATTTTACACTTGCCACCAGTAATGATTTTTTGGAAATCTTCATTAGTTTTTACTCTTAATTCTTTTTTCATAACTTAACGGGTAAAAAAAGTTGCCAACGACAACTCTCTTTATTCAGATATTACTTTTCTACCTTTCGCACGTTTTCTTGCTAAGATTCTGCGTCCACCTACAGTCTTCATACGTGCTCTAAAGCCTACAAGTCTTGAACGTTTTCTTTTGCTCGGTTGATAAGTTCTTTTCATTTTAGACACCTCCCGAAAATTAATACATAATAGAGCAATTGCTTTATCATAATACTA
>JGI24709J26583_10000830_pt1 | contig 26137 bp, 27 predicted proteins | sample BioPla2DNA1_FD_26583 | JGI IMG/M metagenome (IMG submission 26583) | reverse complement strand
ATTAAAATATGTTTCACATTGTTTGAGGTTGTTTAATTCTTGCAAATTAACGAAGATTTATTTTATGAATGCTTTTGTCCCTTTTGCATATTGTTTTATATTTTATATATTTAGAAGTGCATCTGCTATATTGTCTAGGTAGTCACCTTCGAAGGTTTCAATCATACCCTTGTCGCAGGCTTCACTTAGCTTTGGATCAATAGGTAATTTTGAAAATACTGGGATGTTATGATTTTTAGCAATCTCTTCGGTCTGGCTTTCTCCAAATATACTATGTAGGTTATTACAATCCGGACATACAAAATATGACATATTCTCTACAAGTCCAAGTATAGGAATATTCATCATTTCTGCCATCTTCACTGCCTTTGCCACTATCATTGAAACCAGTTCCTGAGGGGAGGTAACAATAATGATACCGTCTACTGGAAGGGACTGGAATACAGTTAATGGTACATCACCAGTTCCAGGGGGCATATCTACAAACATATAATCCACATCATTCCATATTACATCAGACCAGAATTGCTTAACAGTTCCTGCTATTATTGGACCACGCCAAACTACTGGATCTGTTTCATTTTTAAGTAAAAGATTTACCGACATAATATCTATACCAGTTTTACTCTTTATAGGTAATATCCCCTCTTCTGTTCCAACAGCCTTACCATTGATACCAAATGACTTTGGAATCGAAGGTCCTGTAATATCAGCATCGAGAATAGCACTATTATATCCCTTTCTATTCATAGAAACTGCAAGTAATGAGGTGACTAATGACTTACCTACGCCGCCCTTACCACTTACAACTCCTATAACTTTCTTTATACTACTCATCTCATGGGGTTTAACACTAAAATCATTCTGAGCTTCTTTTCTGTCCCCACAGTTTTGACTACAGCTACTACATTCGTTATTACAACTACTCATAGCGTTCTCCTTTCTCTTAAAACATTCACAAAATAGTATACTCCTTTTTATTTGTAATGTAAATAAACTCTCTTTATTACCTAGAACAGTCCCTTATTAATCGGAATATGATGATATATAGGAAAAAGAAAGGAGTTATATAATTGAATTCAACATTATTGGTTTTGAATAGTTTCAATATATTTATAGTTCAAAATAGATTCGTACTAATTGGTGCGGGAGCAATTCTCTTTGTTTTGATTCTAGTTTTCTCATCAAGAATAAGAAAGAAAAAAAGAAAAGATAAAGAGGAAAGGTTTATTCCACCAGTTCATTCAATCATTGGTGATGAAGCAGAGAGGATAGAGCTTTTTAATAAAGACTTAGCCCCCTTTGGCTTTAGATATGAGCCATATCAGGATATCTTCTATTCCTTGATGAATTGCTGGCAAAGGGACTTTGGGTATTTTCGTCTCTATGACGAAGCCTGCGCCCCTTTGAGCATGATTATTGATTGTGAGCCGATTTACTTTGAATACGGTGGTAAAAGATGGATGATTGAGTTCTGGAAGGGTCAATATGGAATGACCACTGGGGCTGAAGTAGGAATTTACTATACCAATGGTCCAGATTTGAACATTCCAGGAATATTCAATGGTACCTTTTACCATTGTGTAAAAGATGAAGACAGAATTAACATGTCATTTATATTGCGAAAGAATAATAACCTCTTGTTAACACGGAGCGGTTACCACTGGTGGCTTACAGGGTTTAAACTAGGAGAATTCACAGATCCTGATGAATTGTCCATGGATATTATGCTTGAGTTATATAATAGAACTATGGCCAATGCTTTTGTAGGCGGACTTCTAAAGGCCGGATACAAGGAACATGAATTTGCTGTTAGTGGCTATAGAGTATATATCCATTTTAATAAGCCTCATACACCACAACCAATTACAAGAACATCTATTACTGAATATATCATGCAAAAGAACAATGCAAACTTATGTAACACATATGCAAAGCTAACTGCAGGATATAGTGAAACAATAGATAAAATATATGTTGTTAAGGATAAATCGCCTAATATGTACAACCAAATGCTTAGCTTTGGTAAGCCTAAAGGTGTATTTGATGCCTACAATAGTATTAAGGGTTCCCTCAACACTACAGCTGTAGATAAGGAGGAACATTAAATTGGGGTACAACAAAAAATTATCCAAGGCATATAAGACCGCTAAGGTCATCCCCTTTAATGAAACCTCCCGTTTTGTAATAATGAGCGACTGCCATCGAGGAGATGGCAGTTGGGGGGATGATTTTTCCAATAATCAAAATCTGTTTTTCGCTGCTTTAAATTATTATAATGAAAATAACTTCACCTATATTGAGCTTGGTGATGGAGATGAGCTTTGGGAAAACAGAAGTATAAAAACAATTATTGAAGTACACAGTGATGTATTCTGGCTGATGTCCCTATTCTACAGAGAAAGAAGACTTTATATGATATACGGCAACCATGATATAATTAAAAGAGAAAGCAAATATTCACAGACCAATTGCTCCAGTTTTTTCTGTGATAGCACAAATTCTCATATTCCTTTATTTCCCGCAATAGATTTTCCAGAAAGTATTATTCTTGAGAATTCACGTTATAATCATAGGATTTTTCTAACCCATGGTCATCAGGCAGATCACTTAAATAGTACCTTTTGGAGAATTTCTAGATTTTTAGTTAGATATCTTTGGAAGCCCCTTCAGTTATTAGGAGTAAGGGATCCTACAAGTGCTTCAAAGAATTACAAAAGAAAGAACAAGATTGAAAAAAGAATAATAGGCTGGTCCGAAGAAAATAATGTAATGATAATATGTGGTCATACCCATAGGCCTGTGTTTCCACAGGTAGGAGAAGTTTTATATTTCAATGATGGAAGCTGTGTACATCCTAGATGTATAACAGCTATAGAAATATGTAATTATCATATAGCATTAGTGAAATGGAGTATAATGACCACTCCTGATAGATTTCTATACGTAGGAAGGGAAATACTAGAGGGTCCAATAAGAATCAGTGACTACCTTGGGGAATAAACCATATATCAAAAGCCATTAACCATATATTATAGTTAATGGCTTTTGACCCTCTTATTTCTTCTTTCTCACGGAATATCCAAAACGGCCTATCATATTGCCCAGCCCATAATATTCACCATGGGAATATATTGCAAGCCTAGAGCTGTTAAGATTAAACTTTCCGGTCTCATCCATAAGGCTCTTATCAATTGCAACACTTACTACCTCAGAAATAAACATATCATGGCTGCCCAAGGGAACAATCTGTTTAACCTTACATTCAATATTAACTGGACTCTCCATTATTAGAGGGGCTGATACTATCTTCCCCTTAGCCTGGGTTAGTCCTGTTTCTTTAAATTTATCGATTTTTCTTCCAGACTTCACACCACAATAATCTGTTACTTTAATTAGATCTTCTGTAACNAGATTAATAACGAATTCTCCACTATTCTTAATTATATCATAGGAATGTCTTTCCTTCTTCATGGATATAGACACCATAGGAGGATTAGTACATACTGTTCCTGCCCAAGCTACAGTAATAATATTGGCTCTATCATTCTCATCCTTACAGCTTACCATAACCACCGGAAGCGGGTAAAGCATGTTCCCAGCTCTCCAAAACTCTTTTTCCATTATAGTTAACCTCTCTTCTATTCTCATCTTTTTTAATTTTAACTATGATTAAATAATGTGTCAAGAACTGTAGCTATGGCTACTAGAATTATTTAGCAAATATGATATAATCATACTGTAGTTTTTCTATAGATTACTTATGATATTCTATATATTTTAATAGTTATTCTATAGAAATACTACATTATGTATATAATTTCAAAGAAATATACATAATATATGAGGATTCTAATTCAAATGGAAAGGAGAAAGTAAATGAAAGCATTTGTTGACAAAGAAGGATGCATCAGCTGTGGATTATGTGTTGATGTTTGTCCCGAAGTTTTTCATTTCGATGACGATGATCTATCCGAGGCTATTGAAGGAGATATCCCTGAGGATAGTATAGAAGCTGCTAAGGAAGCACGTGATGGTTGCCCAACAGAAGTTATTTCTCTTGAAGATTAATCATAAGAAGTATGCTTCTTATGGTTGCTGTACCCGTTGGCATATTTGCAAGTAAGCTTGCAATATTGCCTTTGCTTTACCCTAGTTTTTAAAAAGCTGTTCGATAGTATATCGAATGGCTTTTTTATAATTCATCTTCTTGCCCATCTTAACCTTCTTTATGTATATCTTTCTTTTCAAAGAGAAATCATAACAATATGTGAATTCTTTGTCTTTAAGTATACAATAAGAAAGGACGTATAATCTCATGAACATATTAAAGATTATAATTTCTTCAATCATATCTGTTATTTCACTTTTTACCATTACAAAATTCTTAGGAAAAAGACAGATGGCACAGCTTAGTTTATTTGATTATGTCTCAAGTGTTGTCATCGGCTCAATAGCTGCTGAGCTCGCAATTCATTCAACGGATTCATATATCGAACCTTTAGTAGCGATGTTGATCTTTACCCTCTTCTCATACTCTATTTCTATCATAACATGTAAGTCCTATGCCTTAAGAAAGTTTTTTGAAGGTCATGTAATATTGCTCTATCAAGAAGGACAGATATTCGAGAAAAATCTTCTTAGAGCCAAAATTGATATTAATGAATTTCTATCAGCCTGTAGAGTAGCAGGATATTTTGATTTAGAAGAGGTTCACACAATATATCTTGAAACAGATGGAAAGATTAGTGTATATCCAATGGCTAAAAACAGGCCTGCAACACCTGAGGATTTAAATATGGCAGTCAAACAGAATAAACCCTTACCAAATGTTATAATAGACGGAAAAATACTAAAGGAAACTAAGGAGTATATTCATAAAAATGATAAATGGATATATGGCCAGTTAAAATCTAACGGTATAGGGGATATCAAAGAGGTGATGTTGGCAACCTATGACTTTAATAAGGACAAATTAAATATATACAAGAAATCTTATAAAGCCATAAAGAGGGATATTTAGGGTTATACTAAGATGAAAAACAACATAAAATGTTACAAGGTATTAATACAGGATGTTATAAAAATGATTCGTAAACTTGTTGCAAAAGACTTAGTTATATTGGAACTTTTAATCTTATTGGTACTTTCTATATTCATTATTAAAAATGGAATCGAAAAAAACGAAGCTACATATGCTTCTATTTATGATACTACCAATGACTATATCAAATGGGTAAACTTTGATGTAAAATCCACTGCACTGGATAGTGCCCTAAAGTATGATATTGAATCCCGAACTGAAGAGGTCCAACTTAATTGGATTGAGCTTTTAGCATATTTAGGCGCAAAATACGGTGGTGATTTTTCAAAGTATAAAGAAAAGCATATGTCTGAACTTGTTAAGAAGCTTCAAGGTGGTAAGGAAACAATGGAGACTCTTACAGAAGGTATGAAGTACTACGATTATTATCTAGAAGCATATACATGTGTCCTAGGTGGTATGGTCGGTGAATATCAAGTTGAAATCCCTGATGAAACAGCTCCAGGAGGAAAGCGATGGGTAGATAAATATGGTCTAAAGGCTTATCTTCCCATTGCCAAGTATTACCCCTATAGTCATTCAGATGACTTTGGTGTATCAAGAAGCTATGGTTTTAAAAGAAAGCATCTTGGCCATGATATGATGGGGCAGGTAGGCACCCCCATTATTGCAGTAGAATCTGGCTATGTTGAGGCTTTGGGGTGGAATAAATATGGTGGATGGCGTATAGGTATAAGAAGCTTTGATAAAAAGAGATATTATTATTATGCCCATCTAAGAAAGAACTTCCCATATAATAAAACCTTAGAAGAAGGTAGTATTGTTCAGGCTGGCGATGTAATTGGATACATGGGAAGAACTGGCTACAGTAATAAGGAGAACGTGAATAACATCCAAACCTCCCACCTTCACTTCGGAATTCAATTAATCTTTGATGAATCTCAAAAAGAAAGTGTTAATGAGATTTGGATTGATTGCTATGAGCTAATAAAGTTCCTTTATAAAAACAGATCAGAAACAGTAAAGGATCCTGAAACTAAGGAATATCATCGTATTTATCAATTCAATGATCCTGTTGCTGAGCATTATATAAATCATCAAAAGTATAAATATGATGATGACGAATTCAACATACATATATATGAATAGATATAAAAATCAAGATTTTTTAAAAGTAAATATCTATACATTCACTCTGCCCATCATCTATGCTTAGTTAATATTGTTTCTTTATTTTATTAATTTGAAAAAGGCTAAATAGGACTATGAGCATTGGTATAAAGTATTGAAAAACTATATTAAGATAGATTATTACATTCCTATATAAAAATTCAAATTCAAATTGTGTACTGCTTATATAATAGGTTAGATAGAAAACAATTATGATTAAAGGTCCATAAAGTAGCCCTTTCTCTTTAAGATTAAATAACCATTCAAAACAGCGGATAATTATTATAAATAGTATACATATAGCTATAAAATCAGAAAGCATTGATATTAATGTAACCACAACCTCAAACCGCTCAAAGATATCAAAGAATGATATTCCTTTAACTGTATTATAAAAGGGAAATGGTAGAATAGCCGTTAAAGAAGCTCCGTTAATCCCAATTGTTGAAAGGGTTGTAAAAAATGTTAGAAATAAAAATATTCCTACACTAATCCAAAGCCTTCCTCTTTGCATTTTAGTTGTAGATATGCCAAGCTTATCAGAAAAAAACAGGGCGATTATAATATTCCCTCCTACTGCCACCACATTAACAGCAGCCCGAGCTGTATCAACTAAGTAAAATGTGGACACCGGTAATAGATAATCTTCTCTTATTTTATTAATTGAACATATAAATATGATTATAAAAGCAAAAAGTATAATCCCCAGGGTGAATTCCGAGAAACGAAATACTGTCTTAAGCCCTCTTTGAAGAACATGGGCAACTAAAAATATCAAGGTAATTAGAAAAAAGTTGTTTCTTGTCTGAGGCATTAAGGTAAATTGTAGAGTCTGGGTATAGATATTAATCTTAGTAGCTAGTAGTAGTATAAACCATAAGAGATAGGCTAGTATCATAATTTTAGTAAGTAATGTTCCAAAAACCTGTAGCATTATTTCATATAGGTTAAGTCCAGGGAATAACTTAATTAACCCAACAACTATAAAAGTTAATGGTACTATAGCAACAATTGACCAAAGGGGACTAATATATGCACTTCTACCTGCCTCAGCTGCCAATGCACTTGGTATCTGTCTTACTATAGAAGACAAGGATATAAATACATATATATATGATATTTGTCTTAAGGATAATTCTTTATTCAAGCTTGTAACCTCATTTCATATAATTTATTAAAGTTTGAGCTATAGTTGGCATGTTGGGGTTTAATTCATATATAAAACCCATGGATAACCCGATACATGAAAGTATGAGAAAGAGAATCAGATTACGTTTTGCACTTAAGAGTTGATTCTTTTTTTTAATCATTATTAACACCAAAAAAGCTAAGAATATATATATCATTAATAATCCCCTATTCTGTTATATATTGAGTTTCAGATTAGGAACTCGATAGCTAAGGCTATCTCNTTCACNTTGCACTTATCCATTCTATCTATAGTCTTTATTCAAGCACGCCCCCTAAAGCCTCTAGATAGTATGGACTAATCTGCTTATTCGTGGATATTTAGTTTGTAGGTTAGAACCTAATAAGTATGATTTGGAAATTCTTGAATTGAATTCAAATTCATATTGGATCTCAGATATTGCTGTATCCCAAGTTTCCTTTATGTTTTCCCATTCTCTAATATTTTGATTCTCAATATATCTTGCGATCTGCAGAATATCTAGGCCAGTAGCCTTTGAATAATTAACTGCCTGCATGATGAGATTAAGAACATAATCATCCTGCTTCTTATTAAGACTTTCAATATATTCAATATCAAATATATTATCAACCGTATTAACTTCTTTAATCATAGTTTCATAATCTATTTTAATATTAATTTTTATCTTGTCTGATTCCCAATTAGAATTAATATCTGTCTCAGAAAATGTTATTAATAAGCCAACATTATCCTCTAAAAATATTGGATAATTTCTTATAATATTTTTAAAAAAATTAACACCTGCACTTGTTTCTTCATCAAGATAATCCCTTAGCTTCAAGTCATCAAATACTGCATATCCTGACATTAAAAAGCTCTTTTCTTCAGCAATCACATACGGAATAAGAACACTTTGATAGGTTTGCCTAATCTCGTTAATAAGATTAACCAAGGTATTATCATTTCTTGTCAGCATAGTCTCTTGCTTTTGTCTCAGAACTTCCATACCCTCATTAATCTTTTGCTCATTCTCTATAGCTTCCTCCATAAAATCAGCCGCTTTACTATTCTTAGTTATATAGAATAATCCATCCATTTTGACAGTTTCGTCTCTTGATAGAAAGTCAAGACATATATCAATACCTCTACTGGCTGCAGCTTCACCAATTAAAAAGTAACCTGTATGACCAATTGATATTGCTTTTTTAGCTTTTAATCTAAGATCTTCATAGGCAGCATAAGGACTCTTACCTTTCCCTTTGGTGATTTCTTCTTCTCCTTCTAGAGTTGTAAATAAAGCGCTTACAGTATACTCTTCCTCACCATAGTCAATCCCCATAACCCGGATAAGGTTAATTTCATCAATTTCAGTTACCATAAAATCCTTAGAGCAGGCAGCTAATATTGTTGGAATTATTATAAGACAGCAAATTATATATATTAATCTTTTCAAGATAATAACCATTCCTTTTCTTTATGATCCCTGTTTTGTTTGATTATCGGGTGCTATCTTTTTACTACGTTTTTTAAAATAACTTATGGGGAAACGAAACAAGGTGTCTTTATGATTAGAAGCTTCCACATCAACAAATGGAGACATATATGCTACACCATAATTATCCAAACTACATAGATGGGTAATTAATATGATTAATCCAGCTGCAAGACCAAAGAAGCCACCTACAGCTGCTAATATGGCCAATAAAAACCTACTTACCCTAATACCGCTACTTAAATCCTGATTAGGTAGGATGAAGCCTGCTATTCCTGCCAAAGCCACTATAACAACCACCGTAGGGGATATAAACTTTGCTTCCACAGCAGATTGTCCAACAACAAGGCCTCCTAATATGGACATAGCTGTACCTACAGTTTTAGGAAGCCTAAGCCCAGCTTCTATGAGAATTTCAAAGGCTATTAATAATCCCATCACCTCAAATCCCGATGAAAAGGGGACATTTTCCTTAGCTTTTTGTATAGATAAAGCTATCTCAGCAGGTAGCATCTGATTTTGAAAGGTAGTTGAGGCTATATAAAAGGCCGGTAGAAACAGGGTTAATATCATCGCAATATATCTAATAATCCTTAGAGAAGATCCGATAATAAAATGATTGGCATAATCCTCTGGTGATTGCATCAGCATAGGAAGCTGGCATGGTAATACATAGACAAAGGGGATACCGTCAACTGATATAGCAATTCTACCGTCTGTAAGATTGGCTGATACCCTATCTGGTCTTTGAGTATACATAATCTGTGGGAATATACTGAACTTATTCTCTACTAGATATTCTTCAAAAAATGCAGGGGTAGATATATTATCAATATTAATGTTATTAATCTTATCTCTGATTTTATTGACTGTCTCCATATTGGCAATATTGGAGATATACATTAAGGCAACATCTGTCTTTGAGTGCTTTCCTACATTCAGCTGCTCTACAATAAGATATTCTGATCTAACTCTTCTTCTGATTAGTACCGTATTGGTTCTCATCACTTCGATAAATGAATCCTTAGCACCTTTCATAACCCCTTCATCAGTGGGCTCCTGAATAGATCTTTTATCAAAGGTCCTTACATCAAAAATCAGTGCTTTTTGGGCATTGTCAAAGACTAAAGCAGCCATTCCACTTAGGATATATCTAATAAGAAGCTCAAAATCTGTAACCTCGATGGCGAAAGCATGATATGCCCCTCCTTCTAAAAGGTATTTTATTACCTCATCATCATTGGTTATTTCCTTTAAGCTTTCATCCGTTGAAATAGGCCTTAGTATTGTTGTATCCAGCATCATTGTATTCATTAGTCCATCTACACCAAATAGATAAGCTATTACACCCTTATGACCAATATTAATAGGTCGTTGAACAATATCTCCACTTTTTGAAAACAAATCTAATAGGTTCTTAGAATTTATCTTTTTATCCATATTCTAATATCCCTTTCCGAAACCTTTTCTTATTAATATAAATCTTTATACTATAATTTCCCTTATATCCAATTAATATTCCATATCAAATCTTTTTGAATACAAAAAAGTCTTCTATGAGAAGTAATAATCTCATAAAAGACCTCTTAGCCATAATAATAAATTTTCTTTTAACTAATACAATTTTTCAATATAATCCTTGACTAGATCATTAATATGTACTGGGGAAACTTTCCCTTTGGCTACCCGATGTAAGAAATCTACTGCGACCCCTTCATCATCAGTAAAATCATTAGATACAGAGTAGTTATTAGGATTACTATAATCGTGACCTTCCCTATAACACTCAATACTATATTGGGTATTGTTAAAGTATAAATGATAAACAATCTTAATGTTTTCTGACTGAATCTGCATTGTTCTAGACCTTAAGTACTGTCTCGACAAGCCTAACACCTCGATTCTTATTTAATTTGTAATTTTTGTGTATTTCATATGTACTCTTTATCCTATTCTGATAATAATTATAGCATGATTTTTTCTATGATTAAACTGTAATTGATCGATTTGTGTATGTAATTCTTAGAATTATTGTTATAAAATAGATAATTATTCTCATATAATGGCTAAAGGGAAAGTCTTAGACTTTCCCTTTAAAGTAGACTACCATGGTCAACCCATTCTTTGGCATCAATAACAGTTTCTGGGGATGGATTATTATAGATATCAGTTTTATAACTTCCTTGAGCAGGTTGATTATATATTGTATTATCACTCTTTTTTTTGGCAGTGATCTTAGTATCTCTTGGCTTCTTATTTGACATCACATCACCTCCATACACTATTGTATGGATTAAGGTCTCCAAAATTACTAAATCTGATACAAAAATTTATTAGTCTTCTACTAAACGTTTCTCCCCTTCTAGTTCCTTAATTCCTGTTATATTCTGGGTGAACTCTAAGACCCCCAAATACTCCCCATTTTTATTTCTAACAGCAAAATATCTAATATAAACAAATCTATCCTTCATCCTAATCCAGAAATCTTCATGATCCTTCTTTCCAGATTTAAGATCCTCTACAATATCTTCAACTACATGAACACTTGCAGGGGGATGACAGTTACTAACTTCTCTTCCAATAACAGCTTTTGTCCTTGGGAATATTCTTTCTCTTCCCTCGGAAAAATACTTCACTTTACCATCTTTATCAACAAAGGTAATATCTACAGGCATAGCATTAAGCATTGACTCTAACTCTTCTAGCTTAAAGCTTCCCGTCTCAAAATTAATCAAGCCTTCTATAGTAGGCTCTTCTGAAGCCTTTACTGTAGAGTCAACAGCTTTAAGGTGAACTGGTACCCATTCTCTGATGGGCTTGAATAAGCAGTAACCAATTTCTTCGCTTTCCCTAGCAATCTTAAGCCACTCATCTTCTACTAATGTCTCCTGAGCCATAGGTAATAGAATATTTTCCTCTTTGGATATCATTTCTTCTACTCTTATAATAGCAGCTTCTAATTTTGCCACAAGCTCCTTAATGTCTATATTATCATTAGATGCTATGGCTATACATTCTTTTATATCATTACGAATTTCATCGTCAACTCCCCACATAACCTTTGGTGGAGCCGTAATACCATATTTTTCAAGGTAGGGGAAAACCAAATTTTCTTTTCTGGAATAGTGCTTATCTATTTCATACAATTCTAAAAGATTAAGCTTCAAGTCACCAATTACATCAGTATTATTATTTTTGAGTTCTGCAATATTAGGATTAAGCTTTTTCCTTATATGACGCTCAATTGCCCTATTCTCCAGTTTAAAGGTGTTTATAGGGTGCCCAAGGATTGCTCCAGGATCATCAGTTTGATGTATCTGCTCGATTGATCCATCAAATACCGCAGCATGAACGTCACAAAGTCTTTGCACTTCACTTACAGGCATTCCTTCATTAATTAAAGCCGTCTCCATTGCTGATATTTCTGTTGCGGATACTCCCTCAATAAGCTTTCCAAATCTTTCTTTAACTTCATCTACAGACTTACCATCATGAAGCTCAAGAATTAACTCCTTTAGAACCTTCTGCCGATATTCACGGTTATTAATATATTCGCTCATTGGTTTTCCTCCTTTAATTATGGTATTTTATTAGTTATTGCTCTTCCTGATACTCCTCATCCTCTAAAGCTTTAGGATATTTTTTCTTCTCAGGCTTGTAATAGAATACTTTTATTACATAATCCTTTTCTGATTCAACCCCGAAGAGAAACTGTCCACATTTATCAGTAAAGGTAAAGGTTATCGGTTCTAATTCACAGAAATCGTAGTAGTCTTTTAAATCCTTTTTTTTAAATAATTTAACTACAGCACCTTCAACCGGTTTCCCATTAGGGAATTTTACTTCCCCATGAATTGCAGCTCTTTTCTCTTCCTCTAATACTACACAAAGATCAATTTCTTCATTTGGCTTAATTCGGTCACATCCACTAAGGTCGATTTTTTCGAGTTTCCAGCCCATTCATGCACCTCCTTCCCTTAAACATAGAAGGTATATATCTTGCTTTCATTACCTTCCAATAACATATTATTCTTATTGTCGAATTATGTTACTTGTATAGAGGTGTATAAATGAATAAATGTATGAATTATTTATCTTAACAATACTGCTCTAACAGGGGCTGCCTCTGCCTCAGGGAGGTAGATAGGGGCCGCAAAAAGAAAATATTCCCCTTCATCAATTTCTTTAAGGCATAATCCTTCTAGGATAACAATGTCTGCTTCAAGGAGCTTTATATGAGTTGGATGTTCAGGTTGACTTCTTTCTATTCCTAAGCTATCAATACCAACACCCTTGATTTTCTTATCTCTTAAATATTGGGCCCCAGATTCATCAACATATATAAAATCACCTTCAAGAATATCTTCAAATGAATTTCTTGTTTTTAATAGTATAAAGTCATCTTCCTTAATATCCTTATCTTTTAAGTCAGAAGCTGTAATCTTGTCTACACAGCTGCTAAGGTCAAAGACCTTACATTTCGTAATAACCTGCTCTAGCTTAAGGGAATCTACTCTTGTTCCTCCAGGTATCATGTGTAAGGAGCGGTCTAAGTGGGTTCCAGTATGCATGTTCATCTCAAGTACAGTTTCATATGCACTGCCACTATTAAAATCACTTACTGTAACAAGCTTAGGGCGTTTTTCATCCCTGCCTTTATAAACAGGCATATCCCTAGTAATCTTCATAGAAATATCATAAATCTTAAAGGAATCACTAATCATATTAATACCTATACCTTTCTTTCTTATACATTCCACCATTCCCTACCATCACGAGCTAGAAGTTCAAAAGCCCTAACAGGTCCCATAGAGCCTGCATCGTAGTTAGGGAAATTAAAGTTCCTATTCTCTCTGTATTTAATAATCTTATCTGCAAATGACCAGGCTGCTTCTACCTCATCCCATCTTGGGAAAAGGGTTCCATCACCTCTTAATATGTCATATAGAAGCCTTTCGTATGCTTCTGGTGTGTTTCCTTGAGTCGGATTATAGTGACTCGTATCCATCTTAGTTGGAATAATTCCATTAATAGTATTAAAATCCTTAGTGTTAAACTGGAAAAATACACCTACATTAGGTTGAATACGCAGAACCAACAGATTGGGATCCTGTATTTCTTTATTAGCAAAATATAATACCTTAGGCAAATTCTTAAACTGGATTACAATTTCACCAGAGCTAGTTCCCATTCTTTTGCCTGTTCTTATATAAAATGGGGTCCCAGCCCATCTAAAATTGTTAATATGAAGCTTAAGGGCAACAAAGGTTTCAGTATTGGAAGCCTTAACTCCCTCATCCTCTTCCCTATAGCCTGGTACCGGTTCTCCATCAATTACCCCTTTACCATATTGACCAAAAACCACATTATTTCTCAAGAATTCAGGAGTGATTTCCTCAATAGCTTCTAGAACCTTCTGTTTTTCCGTTCTAATTGAATCCATGTTAAGATTAATAGGAGGCTCCATAGCAACAAGAGAAAGTATCTGAATAATATGGCTTTGTATCATATCTCTGATGGCCCCTGATGTTTCATAATATCCACTTCTATTGCCAACCCCGAGCTTTTCTGTTAAAGAAATCTGTATATTATCAATATATTTATTATTCCATATAGATTCAAAAATAAAGTTGCAGAAGCGTAATACCATAATATTCTGTATCATTTCCTTACCAAGATAATGATCAATACGGTAAATGCTCCCTTCATCAAAGACCTCAAGAAGCTTATTATTAAGCTTTAGAGCTGTCTTTAAATCCTTACCAAAGGGCTTCTCAATAATCAACCTACTCCAAGCATCAGCTTTCTTGGTCATATTACTCATATGAAGGCCACCAACTATTGTTTCAAAATGCTCTGGTGCAACAGCTAGGTAAAAGACCCTGTTACCAGCTGTATGGAACTTAGCATCTAATTCATCTAGGTAAGTATTAAGTCCCTGATATCCACTAATATCAGTAAAATCAAATTGATAATAATGAATCATACTTGCTAACTTGTTCCACTTCTGTTCCTCCACTTTGTTTCTAGAATGTTTTATCAATGATTTATATAGATCATCCTTATATTCTTCTTGGCTTTTATTACGTCTTCCTACAGAAACCACTGCAAAATCCTTAGGTAAAAGTTTATCGATTACAAGGTTATAAAGAGCTGGAACAAGCTTACGATGGGTTAAGTCCCCAGTTCCACCAAAAATCACAAAAATACCAGAAAGTTTGTCAACATTATTCACGCCCATAATTAATCCACCATTCCTTTCTTCGGTGTGAACTACCTTCACACTAACCTCATTCACGAGATTAAACTCAATATTACCAGTGAAACTATTAATATGTTTATTCTTTAATCGTAAATCCATGTTCCATAAAGGTTTCTTTAATATTATCAAGGGAAATCTTCTTCATACTGGCACCCTTAGGTATGGTCATAAACCTTCCAGCAGTATTAAGCATCCCAGGCTTTGTTATGTCAGTAAATCCGCTACTATTAAGTATATCCTTAATTTCAGGATAGATATTACATAATTCATATACCGTTTTATTAAGGTCTATAATTTTATTATCCATAACTCTCAACCTTTCTTCAAGTTAGCCCCTAAAGTCTCTAGCTAACATGGACTTCCTTAGCAATGCTATCTCGTTCACGTTGCACTTATCCATTCTATCTATAGCCTTTATTCAAGCAAGCCCCCTAAAGCCTCTAGATAGTATGGACTAATCTGCTTATTATGAACATTATACATTAGATTATAAAAAAATACTATGACAGAGGTCACAGTATTTTCAATTATTTTCAAATTAANAAATCTCATATAGAACTATGCTTTCCATGGTAAAATTGATTAAGGATTTCTCCCAATTCTTTTGGTGCATCAATATTTACTTCATGACCTGCATGTTTTATGAATTGGATCTTTGATTTTGCTATGCTTTCACTTATATTATATGCAGCTTTTTTATTTGCTTTATCCTTTTCACCACAAAGTACTAATACAGGACAATCAATATTTTTTAAGCTCTTACTAAAGTCTAAATTCATCATTGAGCTTGTTAATTCAATTAAGCCTCTTTTTCCTATTTTCATGTTTTTAAATTTACTCTCTGGAATAATCCGAAAAATCATATTTTGGAGATTAAGTAATGCTTTCGGCATCTTATATTGTGGTGCTATCAATACCAAGGACTTAACTTTTTCAGGATTATCTATAGCATAGTTTAATGCTATTACTGCACCTAATGAAAGTCCACATAAATTTATGGGTTCCGAAATATTATCACAATACTCCGAAAATTTCTTATATAAATTTGCATATGAGACATCCATTTCCTTGAGAAATAGGGATAGGTCTGGACACATAACATAATCGCCTTTCTCCATATAGGAAATAGTTTTATCCCAGCTTGATGAGCTTTGCCCAAGTCCATGAATTAAGATATGCTGCATTATAAGCTTCCCCCTGTAAAATTCTTATTAATCTCTTGTTTTTTGCATTACTACCCACAATTTACCTTTATTCTACCACAGGGTTTTACCATTTACTATCTATAATTCAAATTCATATGTTAGTTATTCAGAATACTAGTTCATCAAATATATCCTTTACAGTTGTCATCTCCTTTAGACGATGAACATTGTCCCCGCAGAATATTAATCCTTCTTCAACATTACCCTTAACTGCATCAATTAAAGCTTTTGTAATACAATAAGGAGCAACTCTTGGGTTACAATGCTCTAGACAGTTAAAGCATTGCTTAATAGGAAGCTTTCCATCCTTTACTCTTCTCATAAGAGGGTTAATTAATGCTCTACCTGGCATACCAACAGGACTAATTACTATCTGTACATCCTCTTCTCTTGCTCTAAGATATGCTTGCTTATATTCTAGGCTCGCATCACATTCCTGGGTTACTACGAATCTTGTTCCCATCTGAACTCCATCAGCCCCTAATTCTAAAGCATGTTTTATATCCTCCCTATCAAATATACCTCCAGCAACAACCACAGGAATACTCAGTTTATATTTCTCTTCATATTCTTTCTTGATCTTAATTATTCCCTTTATCTCTTTATCAAAATCCATATCATCTATATTGTCCAAATCTTCTTTATGAAAGCCTAAGTGCCCACCGGCACGGGGACCCTCAACTACTAATAGATCAGCAGTCCGACTATACTTTCTATCCCACATTTTTAATATAACCGAAGCTGCCTTTATACTAGAAACAATTGGAGCAATCTTAGTCTTAAAACCCTTAACCATCTCAGGAAGACCAATAGGAAGCCCAGCACCAGAGATAATAAGATCCGCTCCACCTTCACAGGCAGCTTTAACATAATGCTCATATTTCTTAGTTGCAACCATTATATTAACTCCAACTACTCCACCATTACTTATCTCTTTAGCTTTATCTATATGTTTTCTTATCCCTGATAGGTTAGCCTTCAATTGATTTTTATTAAAATTCGGATCATCAAATCCTATCTGTGCTGTAGATATTATTCCTATTCCACCTTCCCTTGCTACTGCTCCAGCAAGGTTAGATAGACTAACACCTACACCCATTCCTCCTTGAATTATTGGAATCCTAGCTATAATATCTCCTATTACCAATGGCCTCATCTTCATATCAATATCCCTCCGTATCCTGACCTATTCACCAATTAGTTTGATAATCAAAGTATTTGGTGAAAATATAATCAGTCCCAATGACTGATTATATAGATTATATATCCACGAAGTATCCATGTCAAGATATAATCGTAGGGTTTACTTCCTCATTTGGTTTTAATTACTACTTATGCCGATCCCGCTACCATATTAAGAGAATCTTGATCTGTGATTAGAATGGATTTATTATTAATAGTTCTAATAATCCCCTCCTGCTCAAATTGACCTAATTTACGACTAACTGTCTCCCTGGCAACTCCTAGATAATTAGCCATCCCTTCCCTACTTAAAGGTAATTGTATAAGAGTACCCTCTGAAACACTAACACCAAACTTTTCTTGAAAATCAATCAGTAGGCTTCCTAATCTAGAGTCAACATTACGGACACCCATACTTTGCAATGAATTTTCTAATCTTGACAATCTTTTACCTAATTCATCTATAATTTTAATCCCTATATCTGGATATTTATATAATAGTTTTTGAAATTGATATCTTGAAAGGCTACAGGTTTTAATATCTTGTAATGCTTCAACAAAGAAGGTTGCCCTTTGGTTGCTAAGAAGATTTTTTTCTCCAAAAAAATCACCCTCAGCAAAAATATATAAGATTTGCTCCCGTCCTTCTAATGTATACTTAAAGGCTTTAGCACTACCTTGGTTCATTATGATAATAGAATCTATACTATCACCTTCACTTACAACTATTTCTCCCTTTTTGTAATCATGGTGATTTATTAATTCAGCAATATTGCTTATTTCTTTCTCATTTAATGTGGAAAATATTGGTACACGATGTATACAAATATCATGTTTGCAGCGGCCACAATCACATGTAGTATCCATCTTTGCTACCTCCTTATGTATGTTACTTTTAATCTTATAGCATGGTTAATGCAGTGTCAAGAATGGTAAAATATAAATAATCCTACCCCAGAACTAAAAATGGGGTAGGATAATATCAATTATACTGTTGTTCTTAAGCTTATACTTATTGTTTTGATAACCTACATATAAAAACATTCATATCAATTTTGAATAAGAATTTGTAAATACATTATACTTCTGGTGGACAATATCCACCTGGATCCAATTCAACTGAAAATTCAAGAGTTGCTCCTATCTCACAAAAAACATCTTGTTTCTATATATATTTCAACGATATAAATCCAACATACATTTATTACCTTGTCAAATAATAGTAATTAGTTAAATAATATTTTTAACATGAATATAAAATCAATTATTAGACATAATAAACATCAGATACGAAAAAAGAACTTATCATCTTAGTTTACCAACTAATCATTAAAGTTCTCTCGTATCATTCAATATAAAATAAAAGTTTGTGATTTCGTCTCAAAATTACAGACAGCAAGTTATTCATAAGATTTAGGGGATGATTGCATTGGACTGATTTTTCTCAATATCGAAGATGAATTACTAGCAAATTAAAAAAGTGAGACACCAAAGTGTAAAGGCAGGGATAGAGATATCCTTGCCTTTATCACGTAATATGCAATATGCAAGACTTTAAAATAATAAATAGTAGGAAATATGCTTCATTGGCAACAGGTTCTCTTATATTCAAAATTTACCAATTAAAACATATTCCTACTACTTATATATTTGCATATTGAGCACTACTTCAACTTTCTAATTATGACTTTAAATTGTCAAGATCACGTCCTGAAGGCTTTTGGAATACTCTTAGTCCAAATTCACCGACAACCGCCAACACATGATCAAATATGTCTGATTGAATATCTTCATATTGAACCCAGTCTGTGGTAGCTGTAAAGCCATATATCTCGATAGGAAGTCCTTTATCCTCAGGAGCTAGTTGCCTTACTATAAGAAGTCTATCCGTTAAGAGTCCTGGATGGTTCTTAATGTAGTTCATTACATATGCACGAAATGTTCCTATATTAGTTAGATGCCTTCCATTAATCTGAAGCATTTCATCCAAGGATTTCTCTTTATTATAGTTCTCAATCTCATACTCCTTATCAGCCAGATAGTCCTTTAGCAAATCAATCTTTTTAAATTTCTCAATCATTTCATGGGTACAGAAGCTTATAGAATTAACATCAATATATATTGCTCGTTTGATTCTTCTTCCACCAAACTCCTTCATTCCTCTCCAGTTCTTAAAGGAATCAGATATTAAAGCATAGGCAGGTATAGTTACAATGGTCTTATCGAAATTCTGCACTACAACTGTAGTTAGAGTTATATCTACAACGTCACCGTCTGCACCATATTTACTCATATCGATCCAATCCCCTATCCTAAGCATATCATTAGAGGTCAATTGGATACCTGCAATAAATCCAAGAATAGCATCCTTAAAAACGAAAGAAAATACTGCGGCAAATGCTCCTATTCCACCAAGAAGAACCAAGGGATCCTTACCCATGAGATCAGCAATTATCAAAATTCCAATAATTATATATACTACGATTTTAACTACCTGTAGAAGCCCTGTTATAGGTCTGACCTTAGATATTGGAAAGCTTCTATAAATATCATTGATGACATTTAGAAATTCATTAATTATTAGCATAATTATAATTATTATATATATAGTGGCGCCTTTTCTTACTAATTCATCATAATTATAAAAATAAGGCGCAAAGTTATATACAATAATCCCTGGAATAACATTAACTATTCTTTCAAGCAGCTTATGCTTGATGATAACATCATCCCACTTAAAGCGATTATTAATAATATATTTGCTGATTATTTTTAAAACAATTTTCTTAACAAATAGATTAATCAGAAGACATAATCCAATCAAGAAAAGCGCTGTTAATACATAGTAGATATAGTTAATAATTTTTATATTAATACCAATGTTTACTAAAAATTTCATTATAAAGTTCATAACATTACCTCGCAATTATTTTCTTAGTACCAGTCCCTAGGTATAGGTTCTCCATTGTCAAATAATTTTTGATTTTTCTTCAAATACTCCGTAACAATATCTGCCATCCCTATGGCATCACATAAAATACTGTCACTGTCACCAATCTTTCCTCTTGTAGCTATCCCCTTATCTAGAAATACCGGTAGCATCTTATCGTAAAATTGAGATACGTCACCTACAGTACTATGGTGGCCTCTAAAAGGACGATCAATTAATCTGCCATCAGGGGCTTTGATTTTATATAGAATAGGCTCTTCCCTTAATCTGTTAGGAATGTTACTCCACTCCTCAACACCATGAAGAAATGTATTCTTCTTTAAGCTAGCTCCTAAAAATAATATTTTAGCTCCTCTATCATATAGCTTGCCCCAACATCCTTCTCTAGCACAGGGAGTTCCAATCTTCTCCTCACCTGCTATGTAATCTATGGCATCCTTTCCTAAAGCAGCAACAGAATGGGTTGGATGTAAGGATCTTACAACTCCAGGCCTTTTTCTAAAGACATTAGTTAATAGGCCTACGCATGAAGGTTCAGTAAGAGGATCAAACAAACTATGTTTTTCATTCATTTGCTCCCAGCTATGGGTTGGAAATATTAATAATCCTTCTCTTAAGTATTCTATGAAAGCATCAATAACAGTATCCGGTCCCCCCTCCACCTGTCCAAGTGATTTCATAGATGAATGAATTAATAAGGTGTCAGTAGGCTTTATACCAATAGAAGCAATTCCCTTTATCAAATCGTTTTTTGTATACATAATTACCATGCCTTTCATTATAATCTGTCAACTTTGGGTTGAATAATTTGTCTTTTATCTTTTCATCTTCATAAAGTTATAATTCTCTTTTACTCTTTACTTCTTCAAATTTCACCCTAGGTATATGACAATATCCATGGGGTTTTTTAATAAGATACTTTTGATGATATTCCTCAGCTAAATAATAGTTAGTAAGAGGCAAAACCTCTATTGCTATAGGTTCATCATATTTCATCTGAAGTTCTGCGATTGAGCTTTTTATAATTTCTTCATCATTTTTATCAACGTAATATATCCCTGTTCTGTACTGAGTTCCTACATCTCCCCCTTGCCGATTAACAGATACAGGATCTACTACATCATAATACAAATCTAGCAAGAACTTTAGACTTACCTTTGATGGATCATAATACACTCTAACAGTTTCTGCATGTCCTGTATCATCATTGCATACTTCTTCATAAGTAGGCTCCTGAGTATTACCATTAGCATAGCCTACATCAGTTTTAACAACTCCATATATATTAGCAATATACTGCTCTGTGCCCCAAAAACAGCCGCCGGCTAGGTATATCTCTTTAATATTATTGTTTTCTCCCATAGGTTTCCTCCTCATCACTAATTCTCATTTGCTTCCATGTAAAAAAATACACAGGGAATATGTTACAACCTATTGTTAGTATAACATACCATAATCCCTGTGTATAATAATTATTGTTCTTCTTATTCAATTCTTCTTAGTATTTTACTATTTATCCATACCAGTATAAATATATACGGCATCACGTAAAAACTTTGCTAGACCTGGCAGATGCTGATCATAATACTTGGTAAAGCGTTCATCATCAACATACATCTGTGCAACACCTGCATGGGCTTCCTTACTATAATTACCCCAGGCATATGTTAGCCATCTACGGTGAAGCTCTGCCCCTTCCTGAGCCAATTCTCCAGCAGGATCCCCAGTTGCAATAGCCTTTTTGAATGTCTCAATAATATCAGTACCAAGTTTTTCAAATTCCTCGTACTGTTCTTTCGTAAGATTCATCATACTCTTATTAGAAGCATTAACGGCATCATCACCGTATTTCTCACGGATCTCTTTTCCGTACTTTTTCTCATTATCATCAACTAATTTCTGTTTGAAACCTTCAAACTTTTCTTTATCCATCATGTTTACCTTTCCTTCCTGATATTTAATAGTTTTCTCAACATTGGCGATTAGTAGGTCTAACTGATCTCTTTTGGCCAAAAGCTGTGCACGATGTTGCCTTAGCGCAGATCCTTTGTCGAATGTATCGGAGGTTAGGATATCTTTTATAGTTTCTAATTTTACATCTAATTCTCTATAAAACATGATCTGCTGCAATCTATCCACCTCTTTTTGCCCATATATACGATACCCTGATGAATTAATTCTTGCCGGCTTAAGAATATTTATTTCATCATAATACCTTAGGGTTCTCGAACTTACTCCTGCCATTTTACTGAGTTTTTGAATTGTATATTCCATCTATCCACCTCCTTACATCTACAAGTCTATACCTTGACCTTGCGTCAATGTCAATAGTTTTTTTAATAATTTCGTTTTTGAATTTAATAATATTATTTTCATTAGGTGAAAATATGATTAATTAAAATAATTAATAAGTAATTTCATTCATTTCATTGACTTTAAGCGAGTTTTCATCTATATTAATGTTATTGTTTAAATTTGTGAACAAATTCACAATATGAATTTCTCAATTATAACCAGATAATAGTTCTATGCTAATTCAAGAAAGGTCTGATCAATATGGATAAAAAAGTTGCCATTTTAATGGGAAGTGATAGTGATTTACCAATTGTAAGAGATGCAATTGACACCTTAAAAAGTCTTGATATTCCTGTTGAAGTTCATGTATTTAGTGCTCATCGTACACCAGAGGCAGCTTGTTCTTTTGCAACTAATGCTGAGGATGATGGTTTCGGTGTGATTATATGTGCCGCAGGTAAGGCTGCCCATCTGGCAGGAGTTATCGCTGCCCATACTATATTACCTGTTATAGGAATTCCAATCAAATCATCTACCCTTGATGGTTTAGATGCACTACTTTCCACTGTTCAGATGCCAAAAGGAATACCAGTTGCAACAGTTGCAATAGATGGTGCAGGTAATGCTGCTATTCTAAGTGCTCAGATACTAGCTGTTAGTGACAAAGCACTCAGTGATAAGCTAAAGATAATGCGTAAGAATATGACTGAAGAAGTTTTAGAAAAAGACAGAAAGTTACAAGTAGAACTAAATAATAATTAGCCTTTCTGTATCAATTTGTTATATATTCTATGTTTTATTGAAAAAGAGCGGGTACTAAGTACCTGCTCTTTTTCAATGACTATTAAATCTCTTTTATTATCTAATTATCTGTCAAACTACTACCTAAATATTACAAAGGTCAAAAGCAACCATAAATGTAAGCTTTGTTAATAGTATAAACAGCTATTGAACCCATATAATTTAATTCAGTTTGCAGATAACTTCTCCACTTCCATTAGGTGTAATTACAGTATCATTACCCTTAACTTCCATCTTACCGTTTTCAACAGATGCAAGGTTAGTTACATTAACAAGAACTACGGAATAAGCCTTAGAAGACTCTACATTAATATTAATCACATTGTCCTTCTTTGTAATTTCAGCCTTAACCTGTAGCTGTGACTTTTGATCATAAACTACTGTACTAGCAGGTGCATTGTTAACTAGCTCATATGCCTTAAGGATTACACCATCAGCATAATCATATTCTGTATCATCATCCTTAGCGCCTACAGCAATTATGCTATTCTCTCTAACCATTAGAGGAAGGCTTAAGTAATCATGCTTTTCGTTATAGAAGGAACCACCAACCTTTACCTCACCATTGATAAAGTTAGTCCATCTACCTGCTGGAAGATAATATTGCCCTAATCCTTCATCATTAAATATCGGTGCAACTAGTAAGTTATCACCTAACATATATTGTCTATCCAAGTATGCACATACTGGATCAGATGTAAACTCCATAACCATACTTCTCATAGAAGGAACACCTATCTTAGAGGTTTCAATAGCATTACGGAATAGATATGGCATCAATGAAGCCTTTAATCTAGTAAAGAAACGTACAACATCTACTGATTCTTCATCATAAGCCCAAGGAACCCGATAGGAGGAGCTACCATGTAATCTTGAATGAGTTGATAATAAACCAAATGCAGCCCAACGCTTGTAAACATCAGGAGTAGAGGTATTCTCAAAACCTCCGATATCATGGCTCCAGAAACCAAAGCCTGACATGGTTAAGGATAATCCACCTCTTAAGCTTTCAGCCATAGACTCATAATCTGACCAACAGTCTCCACCCCAGTGTACAGGGAACTTCTGTCCACCAGCAGTTGCAGATCTGGCAAATAATACCGCTTCACCTTTTCCTCTTTTTCTCTCAAGAAGTTCAAATACAGTTTTATTATATAGCTGTGTGTAATAATTGTGCATCTTATGAGGATCAGATCCATCATGATAAACTACATCTGTTGGAATTCTCTCACCAAAGTCTGTCTTAAAGGAATCAACACCCATATCTAGTAAAGCCTCAAGCTTCTTAGCATACCAATCACAAGCTTCAGGGTTAGTAAAGTCTACTAGAGCCATTCCAGGCTGCCACATATCCCATTGCCATACATCACCATTTGGTCGCATAACAAAGTATCCCTTTTCAACACCCTCTGCAAACAAAGCTGATTCCTGACCAATATAAGAGTTAATCCATACACAGATTTTAAGCCCCTTAGCCTTTAATCTCTTTAGCATTCCTGCTGGATCTGGGAACACTCTAGAATCCCATGTAAAGTCACTCCAGTGGAAGTCCTTCATCCAGAAGCAGTCAAAGTGGAATACTTTTAGAGGAATTCCTCTTTCAAACATACCATCAACAAATTTATTAACTGTTTCTTCATCATAATTAGTTGTAAATGAAGTAGATAGCCATAAACCAAATGTCCATGCTGGAGGTAATGATGGCTTACCTGTCAAATCAGTGTATCTCATCAACACTTCTTTCATAGATGGACCATTAATTAAGAAATAATCTAATCCTTCTCCTGGAACAGAGAATTGAACCTTTTTAACATTCTCAGAACCAACCTCAAAGGATACCTTTTCAGGATGATTTACGAATACACCATATCCCTTGTTGGAGATATAAAAGGGAACATTCTTATAGGATTGCTCAGTTGAAGTACCACCATCCTCATTCCAGATGTCAACGGTTTGTCCGTTTTTAACAAAAGGTGTAAAGCGCTCACCCATACCATAGATTAATTCACCTACTGACAAGGAAAGTCTCTCACGCATATAGGTGTCTTCTTCTCCACCATTATCATAAGCAAGACCTCTCCAATTGGTTTTAACATAAGCAAGGTCCTTAGTACCGCTGTCAGTAATCTTTTCATTCCCTCTGTAAAATGTTAAACTCCAATTATTTTTACTTATAACAGCGCGAAGAGATCCACTCTTAACTTCAATAGTCTCATCAGTGTCCTCTACTTCTAAAGTACAATCCGGATTTACTGTAAGCTCGAAATCTGGTGTTTTCTTTCTGACACCAAGATAATGATTGGTCTGAACTCTAAGAACCTCAGCCATTGGTGAGGATATACGAATTGTTAGGTTAACTCCACCTAAGGTGTCACCTCTATGTCTAATCTTATGAGTCGGTGCAGTAATAACAACTTCGTTATTATGTACCTTTGAAAAATATACTTCTGCAGGTGAAAACACTTCTGTGCCTTCCTTCTGCAGCCAACATCCATTACTAAATTTCATAATGCACTCCTTTCATTTAAAAAGCGAAAATAATACTTTCACTATAATTATTTATATTTGTATTTAGACTAAACTAAT
>JGI24709J26583_10000827_pt1 | contig 26151 bp, 25 predicted proteins | sample BioPla2DNA1_FD_26583 | JGI IMG/M metagenome (IMG submission 26583) | reverse complement strand
ACATCATAACGTTTTGTAAGACTAACTTCCATCTATGATTTTGCAAAAGTAATTTCCACATCAGGCATCTGTGGGGGTAGAATTTACTTTTTCAAATAAGTGTTTAGTGAAATTTGAGTAAAAAAAGAAAAAGATAGTTGTTAAGTTAATTAAGTATATGGTATAATATCTTGGATTGTTTGTTTGGGAAAAAGGATGGTCCGCTATCTTGATTTTATGGCAAGATATGAACATCTAGGTGGAAGGAGGTTATTATGTTATGGATTTATTAAAATCTGTAGAAAATGAGTATTTACGTGATGATATTCCTGAATTTTGTCCCGGAGATACAGTGCGTGTACATGTTAAGGTTGTAGAAGGAAGCAGAGAAAGAATTCAGGTTTTTGAAGGTACGGTGATTAAGAGAAAAGGTAGTGGCTTGAATGAGACTTTTACCGTACGTCGCGTTTCTTATGGTGTAGGTGTTGAACGTTGTTTTCCCATTCATACACCAAGAGTGCAAAAAATTGAGGTAGTGCGTAAAGGACGTGTACGCAGAGCTAAGCTTTATTATTTACGTAATTTATCAGGTAAAGCGGCGAGAATTAAAGAGAGATAAGTAATATTTTAAGAAGGGACTGAGTTCACTCAGTCCCTTTTGATTAAAATTAAATTATTTTTTTATTAAAGTTATGCTATGCTTATAGTAATTAAGTGAAGTTTTTGTAAATAGTGGGAGGAATATTTGTGGTAAATTGGTTCCCCGGACATATGGCGAAAACCAAAAGATTAATCAGTGAAAATATTAAATTAGTAGATGTGGTTTTAGAACTTGTGGATGCCAGGCTTCCGGCCAGTAGTAGAAATCCGCTCTTACAGGAAATTTTAGGAGCTAAACCGTTGGTGTTGGTGTTAAATAAAGCAGACTTGGCAGAAAAGGAAGAGACACAAAAATGGCTTGATTTTTATCAAAAAGAAGGTATAGCCGTAATTTCTTTTAATTCTTTGTCCAAAAACAAAGGGGAAAAGGATAAAAAAAAGTTATATAATTTAATCAGAGCCCAGGCACAAGAAGAATTAAGTCGTAGAAGTAAAAAAGGCATAAAAAATCAAGTGGTACGGCTGATGATTTTAGGTATTCCTAATGTAGGCAAATCAACTTTAATTAATTATCTTACAGGTAGAGGTGTAGCAGAGACAGGTAATAAACCTGGTGTTACTAAAGGAAAACAGTGGGTACGCCTAGAAAGTGAACTTGAACTTTTGGATATGCCGGGAATTCTCTGGCCAAAATTTGAAGATCCGATTATAGGGTATAAGTTGGCCGCAACAGGAGCAATTAAAGATGAGGTTTATGATTTTCAAGAGCTTTCACTTTGGTTATTGTCTTGGTTAAGGGATCATAAGCCGGGAAGAATTGCCGGGCGTTATCAAGTTGAGGAACAACAGGAAGCGGTGCATGTTTTAGAAGATATTTGTCGTAAAAGGGGATTATTGTTGCGCGGTGGAGAACCTGATTTAGAAAAAGGGGCACATGTTGTGCTTACAGAGTTCCGCAGTGGTAAATTGGGAAAGGTGACGATGGATGTTTGCTGATTGGGAAAGATTATCTGTTTTAAAAATTAAAGAAATAGTATCAGCATTACCTTGCAAATTTTGGGCAGAAATTAGTGAGGAATTAAAATTAGATTCTCGTAAGGGTGTGCAAAAGCTGGGTTTGCATCTGGAAAAAGAGTTGCTTAACTTGGAGAAGGAAAAAGCCAGATACAGAAAATTGCAGGAAAGGGAAAATGCTTTAAGAAAAGCCGGGTATAGCTATGTGGGGGGTATTGATGAAGCAGGTCGCGGTCCTTTGGCAGGTCCGGTAGTAGCGGCTTGTGTAATTCTCCCTGAAGGTTGTTATTTACCCGGTCTCAATGATTCGAAAAAGCTCACTGCTGAACAAAGGGAAGTTTTAGAACTGCAGATTAAAAAGGAAGCGTTGGCGTGGTCAGTAGGATTAGTTAATCATAAGGAGATAGATCTAATCAATATTTATCAGGCAACAAGATTAGCAATGTTGAAGGCTGTACGGGTACTGAAGGTCAAACCTGATTATTTGCTTATTGATGCCATGAAGATTGAGACAAATATCCCCCAAAAGAGTGTTATTCATGGAGACAGACAGTGTGCAGCGATTGCGGCGGCATCCATAATTGCCAAGACCTATCGTGATAGAATAATGGAAATGATGGATACTTTTTATCCTGTTTATGGTTTTAAAGAAAACAAGGGATACGGTACCGCACGTCACGTGGAGGCCTTAAAACTATATGGACCGTCAAAGGTACATCGCAGAAGTTTTTTACATAATATTTGTTAAATTGTTAATTGAGGAAGAAAGCATGAATAGAATTGATGTAGGTAAAAAAGCTGAAGAGGCAGCGGCTTTATATTTGCGTAATCAAGGGTATAAGATTATTGAACGTAATTTTCGCTGTTCTTTTGGGGAAATGGATATAATTGCGGAAGACGGCGACGTTTTGGTTTTTGTGGAGGTAAGAAGCAGGCGTAGTTCAGCTTATGGATTACCTCAAGAAACGGTTGCTTGGGTTAAACAGCAGAAGCTTAGACGTTTAGCCGGTTATTATTTAAAAATAAAAAAAGCCGGAGAAAAGAAATGTCGTTTTGATGTGATTGGAATTTTATTTGATCAGAATATGAAGATAAAATCTTTAGATTTAATTCGGGATGCTTTTTAGCATGGGAAGAATTGGAGGCAGGATATCTAAAGAGAATCGAGAATTTGATGGTTATAAAAAAAGGGATAAAAGGAACAGGGGGAAAATAAAAATGAGTTTTGGAACGAATTTACACATGAAGAATACTGAGGAGTTGAAATCAGCTAGAGCTAGAAAAACAAGTTCTTCTAAGTCGCTAGGTCCTCTCTATATTGTATTGTTTCTCCTGGTATGGGCTGGTTTAGTCTACGGTGGGTTTTATTATTCCAAGCAATATTTCGATCAGGAAATTAAGAATATCCAACAGACAAATGCAATGAATATTCAAGAGATTAAAGACAGAATGGATAGTTTGACTAATGAACTGATTGCATTAAAAGGGGACTTAAGCAATACTGATGAGACCATATCTTCATCCAGTAGTATTCAGAAAGAGTTAAATGCGAAGATTGAATTACTTGACAAGCAATTGAAAAATTTAGAAAAAAGTTTGCAAATCTTAAAGGAGGCTCCTTGATGCGTAAATTATTTGTTTTAGCTTTATTAGTGCTTGCTCCTTTTCTAGGTATCTGGATTGCTTGTAGTAATTTTACCGGTTATGCTCATGCTTTAAGTATGCCGGTAGAAAAAGTTAACCTTTCTCTTTACGCACTGGAAGAAAGTGTAAACATTATCGAAAGAGAAATGAATAATGTTAAAACACAAGCTGAGAATCAGAAAAATCAGTATGAAGTACATGATGAGTCCTTGAGTAATCTAACTAAGCAGGCTACTCAGTATAAACAGATGTCGGATCAAATTTATGAAGAGCGAATTTTGACGATGTTAGGCGAGCCCATTAAGGTACATTCTTCACGGAAGGTGGAAATTAAGGTTTTTAAATTGGAGGAGTTGGGTTATCGTGGCTATATTGCTAAGGTGAAGCTTTTTGATCCTAAGGCTTTTAAGGTAGTCTTAGCTAAAGATACTTTGGGTGAAAAAGAAACGACACTGGAGGCTGTTAAGAGAACAGGGGCATTGTTAGGTATAAATGGCGGTGGTTTTTATACGGAAATGAGAAATGGGAAGCCTTATATGGTTCATATCGGCAATGTAGTAATTAACGGAAAATTAATTACTCCTTTTAATGGTTATCCCGGTAATTTATGCTTTGCCGGAATTAATAAATCAGGGCGAGTGATTGGTGGCGTTTTGTCCACAGAAAAGGAGCTGATGGCTTTAAATCCATGGCAGGGGGTAAGTTTTATACCTGTGTTGATTAAAGGAGGGGTTTCTCAGCCTATCCCAGCCGAGTGGGCCAAGACCAAACAACCACGAACCATTTTAGGTGAATATGCTAACGGTGATTTAATCATGATCGTTGTTGACGGTCGTCAAGCTGACTGGAGCAGTGGAGTAACACTGGAAAGGTTGATTGAAAAGCTTGTGGAGTTAGGTGTTAAAGAAGCTTATAATCTTGATGGTGGTGGTTCCAGTACTTTTGTTTATGATCAGGAGGTTTTAAATAAGCCTTCTGATGGAAAATTGCGTCCTGTGGTCACGAACATTGTGATAATGCCGTAAAAATGCCCAAAAGCAGGGCATTTTTTTACGACTGAATTTTCAATAGCAAAAAGATTTAGACAAATCTGATGGTGTTTGCAGGAATTTGAAGAAAAAATGTAGAATAAATAAGTTTATGAAAAAAGTTGTTTGAAGGGGTGAAATATTGTTAGCCCGCGTTTTTAGTTGTACTACTGTAGGCATGGAGCCATATTTGATCGAAGTAGAAGTAGATGTTTCCGGTGGACTTCCTGAATTTACGATTGTAGGTTTACCAGACACTACAGTAAAAGAGAGTAAAGAAAGAGTAAGGACAGCAATTAAAAATGCAGGTTTTGATTTTCCACCCAGAAAGATTATTGTTAATCTTGCCCCTGCTGATATCAAAAAAGAGGGACCTGGATTTGATTTGGCTATTGCTATAGGAATACTTGTGGCAACCGGACAATTTAAGGCGGAAAATTTAGACGATTATGTATTTGTCGGAGAATTGTCGCTTGATGGTTCGATTAGGGGTGTACCGGGTATTTTGCCGATGGCCCTGTTTATTCATAAGGAGACAAAGAAATCTTTCGTTGTGGCTCAGGATAATGGTAAAGAAGTAGCGTTAACTCCTGTTACTGCTTATTGTTTTGCTAGTTTGTTAAAGGTCGTAGAGTTCTCTGAAAATCCACAATTCTATCGTAAAGTAGAACAACAAAGTTTAGAAGACTTTTTTAAAACGAAGCAGGAGGTAGTTTTTGATTTAGCAGATGTTAAAGGACAGCATTTGGCTAAGCGTGCTTTGGAAGTTGCCGCTGCAGGGGGACATAACTTATTACTCATAGGTTCTCCGGGGTGTGGAAAAAGTTTGTTAGCGAAGTGTTTGCCTTCCATTCTACCTCCACTTACTCCTGCAGAAGCTTTGGAAGTAAGTAAGATCTATAGTGTTGCCGGGCTGTTAAACAAAGAGAGTCCGCTCATAACCTGTCGCCCCTTTAGAGCACCACATCATACAGGTTCGGTTGCTAGTATTATTGGCGGAGGGGTTATTCCTAATCCCGGTGAAGTTACTTTAGCTACGCATGGGATTCTATTTTTAGATGAATTGCCGGAGTATCGACGGGATGTCTTGGAGTCTTTAAGACAGCCATTAGAAGATAGGATTGTAACAATATCCAGGGTTTCGGCAGTGATTACTTATCCGGCCAAATTTCAATTAGTAGCTGCTGCAAATCCCTGTTATTGTGGTTATTATGGTGACGGCCTAAAGGAATGTACTTGTACTCCTTATCAGGTTAATAAATACCGGAATAAAATTTCCGGACCGTTACTTGATCGTATAGATATTCAAATCGAAGTGCCTAGATTGAATTATCAAGATTTGGCCGATAGAAAAAAAGAAGAAAGTTCTTGGGAAGTACAAAGAAGAGTGAGTAAAGCACGGCAAAGGCAGTTAGAACGTTTCGCAGGACAGGGTATAAGTTGTAACGCTCAGATGGGTGGAAAAGAAGTTAGGAAATATTGTCAATTACAAGATGAAGCGAAAAATTTATTAAAAAAAGTATATGACAAATTGGGGTTAAGTGTACGTGCACATGAGCGAATTTTAAAAATAGCCCGTACAATAGCAGATCTTGCTGGTAGTGATGAAATTAATATTATTCATCTTGCAGAGGCTTTACAATATAGGGCTTTAGATCAAAGCAACAGTATTCGTGAGTATTAATGGAGGTACTCAGTATAATGGAATTTTTTCAATCTTTGTATAAGAAGTACTACCAAAGAGTTTATGGTACCTGTTTTTTAATTCTAAAAAATACTGCTTTAGCTGAAGAAGCAACGCAAGATGCTTTTTTGAAAGCGTATACCAATATACACACTTTAAAAGCCCCCGCAAAATTTGGAGCATGGGTAGCGGCAATAGCTACCAAACAAGCTATTAATATATATAATCGTAATAAAAAAGTCTTAACAATTGCTGAAGAAGAATTTATGGAACAATATCTCAAGTTGAATAATGAACGTCTTTATGAAAATGAACCGTGTAGTCAATATCTTCTTCAGGAAAAGACAGAGGAAATACGTAAAGCAATTTTATGTTTAACTCCTATACTTAAGCAAATGGTAATTTTAAAGTATTATTGGACATTAACCGATCCTGAAATAGCTCAAGTATTAAAGCTTCCTGTCGGTACAGTAAAATCCTCATTATTTCGGGCCAGAAAATTATTAGTTAAGAAATTGACTAGTTATCATCAAGAATTTATGGCTAATAAATTAGTAAAGGGTGAGCCAAATGCGAAAGGAAGAGTTTGACAATAAAGAATATGATTGTTTAATTAAGGAAAACGTAAAAGCCTTAATTGATCATCTTCCTCCTGTGCATGTTGAAGAAAAATGGCAGGAATTTGAGAATAGACTGCAAGCAGAACAACAAAAAGAAACTAACAAGCAGATCTCGCTGTTTAGAAAATATCAACGCATGTTTGTTCCTGTAGCGGTATTTGCTGTGGTTTTCATAATTTTTATCTCGTTAAGCCCGAAAACAGTAATTGGCTTTAAAAATGAGGTGTTTAGGTGGTTTGGGCAAACAGAGAGTGGTGATGTAGTTATTTCGGAAAGACATAATCCTGAATATAAGCAAGGAATATTTAAAGACCTTAGTTGGGAAGAAGCTAAGGGCATGGTGGTCTTTGCCTTGAAATCTCCACAGTATGTACCGGCTGATTTTCAATCACCGCCTCAGATAAATGTCGTTTCTAATGAATATCCTCAATCGGTGGTTGTGATTACTTATGTTGAAGAAGATAAACGTTTAATTATAAAACAAGAAAATATCCTTAATGAAACAAATCGTAATACTTTTGTGCCCCAAAATGCTGATATTCAAAAGATTAGGGTAAATGATAATCTCGAAGTAACTTTGATTAATCAAGAGTCAACTGTACAAGTTTTCTGGACGGAGAACATGATTAGGTTTAATATTATGACCCAAAATATTGCTGTGGAGGAAATAATTAAAGTAATTGAGGCATTAAAATAGGGAGCTGTTGTTTGCTCCCTGTTTTAATGCCTCAATTACTCATTACTTTAATCTATTATATAGTTTCCGGTGTAGGAGGTACGCGTTTCCCCGCCGGCCTTATGGGTTGATTTCACCCGGTATAGACCGGGGCTCAAAGGATACGCTCCCATTACATCTAAGGTCATATGGTAATCAGAAGCAGACCATGTTTTAAGAGTTTTCCAAGTACCGTTTTCATATCTTTGTAAACTCATACTAATGGATTGGGAATAAAAGTCGACCAAATCGGACCAAGCCGTACAGTTAATATAGTTGCCGTTTTTAGCAATACTCGAGCCATAAGACATAAATACTGAGGAAGCTTGAGCGTCAATAGTGACTTCCTCCAGAGCTAAGATAGGGGTTGCCGAAAGCACCAAGAGAATAAAAACCAAGATAATCATTTTTTTGTACATAAGATCTCCTCCTAAATTTGTTTTTCATTTTTAATGACTATTGAGCTGCATAAAACGTTCTCGTAAAATTATTAAAAAAAACAAAAAAACAGAGAACGATTTGGCGTTTATTTTTGTCATATATTTGATAGAGATGATAAGATAGTAATTATAATTGGCAGAAAACCGGATGTTTGTGTTAAAAACGGGAGTGGATCAGGATGATGGATTTAAAAAGGAAAGAGACTCAAATTTTGCGGTCAATGCTTAAACAGATCAGTGTGTTTTTATTAGGTGCTTTTTTATTGGCACAATTAGTAACAAGTCTCTTTTTATCTCAGTATTTTTTTCAATTTCATGTAGGCATTGAATTGATTTGTATTTTTATTTCCTTTTTAATTTTTGTGTTAGTGTGGTACACATATGAAAAGAATACTTATGTAGAGCATAACATCTGTTTTTGTTTTTTAATGGTAGGATTTTTCGGTATATTACATCTTCTTTTTTACTCATCAGAATTGTCTTTTAAGCAAAATAATTTATCTACATGGTATTGGTTGCTGGGCAGATTTTCGCTTGCTCTAACTTTAGTTTTATTTACCGGAGATTTTAAGTTTAAGATTAATAAATATATAGGGCTTTTTTTCTCTCTTTTTACAGTGAGTTTTGTTGCTCTCGTTTTTTATCATTATTACGATCTTTTGCCTATCCTGTATATTAATGAAGGAGCTAGCAGGATTAAAATATTAATTGATTGTATGATAATTGTCTTTTTTTTGCTTTCATTACATAATTTACGTTTAAAAATTACTCAAAAGGACGTATTAGTTTATAGCTTTATCATAATTGCGGTTGTTTTGGTCTTACTTTCTATGTTATTTCATTCCATTAATTCAGTAATACCTGTTTATCATTTAATGGGACATTTCTTAAAGGTTGCTTGTTATTTTTTCTTTATGAAGGGTATTTTTGTTAGTGCTGTCAAGTATCCTTATCAAAAAATTGAAAAGCAAAGTAAAACTTTAATTCAAATTCTTGATGAATTACCTTTAGGTGTTGTGATTTATGATCAAAACTTAAGACTTTTTTTTGCTAATAGAAAGGCACTAGATTTATTGACAGATTCGAAAAAGGATCTTTTCGGTATGCATCAACATGAACTTGTGCAAAAACTTGGTCGTATTAAAGCTTTGGAACAAATTGGTGTAAATAAAGGAATGATGAAAAATATATATATAGACCTTAGAAACAAAAGGGGGGCAATGTCTAAAGTAAGGGCAGATTATTATCAATTGTCTCATGGTTATATGGTAATGTTTGAAGAATTGAAAGATAATCAGGAATTAGAAACCTTAAAAGTACAGACAAGAGCAATTATAAATTCAATTAAAAAGGTAATTTTGCTTCTTGATACGAATGATCATGTTTTTATGTGTAATAATAGTTGTCTTAAAGTTTTGGGCATGGAAGAGGAAGAAATTATCGGAAAGAATTTTGACGAATTATGTAATTATTTACAATGCAAAGCAGCAGATGATAATATTGATATGAGTCAAGTCAAAAGTTTTAAACAGCTAGAAATGGTTTCTATTATTACACCAAAAGGAAATAAAAAAATCCTTCGTCTTTATACTGAGCAGATTCAAAATATTGATTCGGAGGTAATTGGGACCCTTGTTTTGGCTGCAGATATAACCCTGTACAAAAAAGAGCATTTAAAGATTCAGCAAAGAGAAAAATTTATTGCCTTAGGTAAAATGGCCTCGGGAATAGTACATGAAATTAAAAACCCTTTAACAGCAATTAAAGGGTTTAGTCAGTTAATAAAATATAAAGATCCCAATGAAAAAATTCTGGAATATGCTTGTGCAATTGAGCGGGAGACTGATATTATAAATAATTTTATTAGTGATTTCTTGAAATTTGCCAAACCATCTACTCCTAAATTGGAGCCGGTATCTGTAAACGAATTTATTGATTCGCTTAAATTAGTAATTGATACTAATACTTTTCTTAGTGGGATTAAGGTTACTTATAATTTGACTTCTAAGGAGAAATTAGTTATGGCAGATGTTAATCAGCTGAGACAGGTTGTTTTGAATATTGTTAAAAATGCGATCGAGGCCATCGAAACCAGTGGAGGTACAGAGTTAATAGTATTGACTAAATACCATAAGCAGGCTAAGGAGTTTTCTATTAAAATATTTAATGATGGCCAGGCTATGAGTGAAGAGGATAAAAAGTTAGTAGGTACTCCTTTTTTTACAACTAAGAAAACCGGTACCGGTTTAGGACTAAGTATTTGTTATCAGTTGATTAAGGAACATGGTGGAAGAATTGAGATAGAAAGTGAAGAGGGAGTGGGGACTAGTTTTATCATTTATCTTCCTATTGTTTCTTAGAAATTTTTGGTTAGGAAATTAAAATTATGTTGTAGGCATTTTTAAAAGGAAAATAAATCAATTTGTCAAATTGTTTAAGGCAAATAAGGAAGAAATACAGAGGTGTTTTTGATGTGTGAAGAAAGAGAGAAAGTGCAAATATCTATAGAGTTATGTCATCCTGCAGCAAAAATGCCCAGCTATGCCAGGCAAGGTGATGCAGGAATGGATATATATGCGGTGGAAGATTTGGTGATTAAACCAGGAAAAACAGTTTTAGTGAGAACCGGTTTAAAAGTTGCTATCCCTAGGGGTTATGAAATACAAATTCGTCCCAGAAGTGGTCTGTCCTTGAAAACACCTTTAAGGGTGGCTAATAGCCCGGGGACTATTGATGCCGGTTTTCGGGATGAAGTTTGCATCATCATGAGTAATATTTCTTTAAAGGAAGATTATCAGATCAAAAAGGGAGACAGAGTTGCGCAGATGGTGCTGCAAAGGTTACCGGAAATAGAATGGGTACCGGTTAAAGATATTCATGGGATTGGTGGGGATAGAGGCGGAGGTTTTGGTTCAAGTGGTAAATAAGTCCAAAGTTGTTGAAAAATCTTGTATTGTTGTGATGATAGGTTCGGATGTAGACATATCTACACCGGCCTTTTTTAATAAGTTGAGTGGATAATCAGAGCCTCCTGTAGTTAAAAAGTGTAAGTAGTTTTCCAGTGCACCCGGTTTTTGCTCGAGAATACCTTGGGCTAAGGTAATTGCCGCTGATATACCTGTGGCATATTGATAGACATAAAAAGGACTAAAAAAGTGAGGAATACGTGTCCATTCATAGGTTAGTTCTTCATCAATAGTAAATTCGGGTCCGTGATAGTAGGCATATAATTCGCGGTAGGTATGACAAAAAATTTCCGGTGTAAGGGGGATTTCTTCCTCCGCTTTTTGATGTATTTGTCTTTCAAAATCGGCAAAAAAGGTCTGTCGGTAAAAAGTTGAACGGATACTATCTAAGTGCATATTAAGGAGATATTTTTTTTCGTGGATATTTGTTGTTTGACGGAGTAGGTATTGATAGAGCAAATATTCGTTTACGGTAGAAGCTACTTCAGCAGTAAAAATAACATAATCAGAAAGAATATAGGGTTGATTTTTGTTGCTATAATAACTGTGCATAACATGTCCCAGTTCATGGGCAATGGTGAAAACATCATCTAATGTTCCGGTGAAATTTAGCAGAGAATAAGGATGGGCGTCATAGATACCATTAGCATAAGCTCCGGAGGTTTTTCCTTGTTTCGGAAAGACATCAATCCAGCGTTCGCTGAAGGCTTGTTTTAAAACGCGAATATAGTCATTACCTAAGAGACTCAAGGCATTGAGAACTATGTCTTGAGCTTCTTCGTATGTATAGCTTTTATTTATATCTTCGACTAAGGGTACAAAGAGGTCATAAAAGTGAAGGGTATCATACCCCAGTAATTTTTTACGAAGTTTAAGATAATCCTGTAATTGTTGGACATTACTGCGGACTGTGTCGATCAGCTGATCATAGACGGATATGGGGATATGGTTTTTTTCCAAGGCGAGAGCCAGTGTAGAGGGGTATTTTCTGATTTGAGCTTGAAAAACATGGTGTTTGATATTACCGGCGGCAATTGTGGCAAAAGTATTAAGATGTGAACCATAAGTACCCAGTAAGCTTTTAAAATAAGTTTTACGTAATTCTCGATTATAGGAATTTAGTGCTAGGCGATAATTTGCTTCATTAGCTTTGATGATTTTCCCGTTTTCTCCTTCGATTTCCGGAAAGTTGAGATCATTTACACTTAACTGATCAAAGATTTGTTTGAATGTTCCTCCTAAAGAATTCAGGCGTGAGATGATTTTTTCTTCTTGTGGGCTGAGAATATGTTCTTTTTCTTTAAAAAGCTTTTCAAACATAAATGAATAAGTGTCTAGCTCGGTTATTTCCTGTTTATATTGATTTAAAAGAGATGGTGTCATTTGGAGTAGTTCCGGTTCATAAAAAGATAATTGAGCTCTTATTTTTGTTAGGAGATTATAGATTTTTTCATAGTTACCTTTAGCCTGAGAATTTGCCATATTTACATCGAAATCCATTCTGGCATATGAAGCGGCTTTTTCCAGTTTTATTGCTAATTGATCCATAAGAGTTAAGGCATCCCATAAGTTTTGGGCACTGGTTGTGATTGTGCCCTTTTTTGCAGTAATTTCGGTTGCTAATTTTTCGATCTCTTTCAGATCGTTTTCCCAATCTGTTATGGAGGGATATAAAAAAGAAAGATCCCAGGTGTATTGTTGCGGAATATCTTGGTTTTTGTTCACAAATTTTCACTCCTTAATAAATTTTCATTCCTTAATTTCGAGTTATTAGCTTTAATAATACTATTATATATCGATTTAGAAAAAGTAATATTTGTTTTTCTTAATCGTGGGAGACCTGATATATGTCGGATATTATGAATATTTAAGTTATCATTTGGGAAATCTAGGTCTAAATAAATTTGTTATGGTTTTTGAAGGGGGCTATTTATTTGAACCGATTACCCTTGGGAGTTATTATTCTGGTTGTCTTGTCTGTGTTGGTATATTTTGGACTGGCCCATCGTTTACTTGATAGAATGCGACTGTCAGACAAAGGGGCTCTAGTAGTATTAGCAGCCTTAATCGTCGGGAGTTTTATCGACATACCTTTGGTTAGAGGAAACGTAGATGTGACTTTAAATTTAGGTGGAGCAGTTGTTCCTGTAGTTTTAGCGGGATATCTCTTATATAAAGCGGGGACGACCAAAGAATGGGTAAGAGCTGTTGTGGCTACAGTAGCAACTGCCGGAATTATTTTTTTCTTAGGTAGTGTTATGATGAAAGGTGATCCTAGTGATAAGCTGACTCTAATTGATCCATTGTATGTTTATCCTCTGGTAGGAGGTATTACTGCTTATATTTTAGGTCGCTCACGGCGTGCAGCGTTTATAGCTGCTACTTTGGGTGTTTTAAGCCAGGATTTGTTCCATCTCTTCTGGTTAAATGCCAATGGAGTATCCGGGACAGTGAATTTTGGCGGTGCCGGAGTTTTTGACTCCGTAGTTATTGCCGGCTTGGTAGCAATATTATTAGCGGAATTATTTGGTGAAGCCCGCGAACGATTACAAGGAGGGCCGGTAGTTGATGGGCATGACCCGGAGTTATTACAACATTTAAATAGTGACTTAAAAATCGAAGGAGAGGCAGGAGAACAAGAGAATAAGGAGGAAGAGAGCAATAATGAAGAAAAATCTGTATAATCGTTTTGTCTTTATTCTGGGGATTGTCTTTCTTTTTGTGGGTGGTTTTCTCTTTTATTACGAGAAAAATCCTCAAGTATATAATACTTTTGCTCAATCCGGTATAGAGTTGAGTTTTTTAGATAATTTGGGTAGTTGGGAAAAAGAATTAGATTGTGGAAGTTACATTACTTTGGTTGATGAAGCAGGGAAAGAATTAGATCAGCTTAGTCGCTTTGTCTATGTTGGTGATGAAATTATCCTTGAGGATAATAAGCATTATAAAATAGTAAAGGTTGATGATAAGCAAAATAAAGCGATTGCAGAGTTAGTGGGAAAAGCCGACATTGTGTGGCGTGAGGAATGGGATCAGCTCCCCGTAACTTTATTGGCTCAGAATAAAGGGAAAGTGGGGATTTATATGACCCATACTGCCGAGTCATATGTGCCTACAGACGGAACAGACAGTATCCCCGGTAATGGGGGCATATTACAGGTAGGCAATACTTTAGCGAATACTATAAAAAAACAAGGTGTAGAATCACTGATTAGTTTTAATAAACATGATCCTCATGATGCTAATGCCTATCATCGTTCCCGCAAAACAGCTGTGCAATTATTGAAAAATAATCCTTTAGCTTTGATCGATGTTCATCGAGATGGGGTGCCTGACCCGGGCTTTTATAAAACGGAGATTAATGGTCAACCGGGAACAAAAATCAGACTTGTGGTAGGAAGGCAAAATCCCCGTCATGCGTCAAATTTAGATTTTGCCAAGAATATTAAGGCATATTTTGATAAAAAATCACCGGGTTTAATTAAAGGTATTTTTTTAGGTAAAGGTAATTACAATCAAGATTTAGGACCTAATAGTATTCTTATTGAGGTGGGTACACATACAAATAGCAGAACGGCAGCTGAACGTGGTGTAGCTCAATTCGCGGAAGGAATTCCGCAAATTATTGGGGCGGCAGCAGGTCCGGGTGGTCCAACACCTCCGGGAGGACCACGTGGTATTGGAACAGGGACAGGTTCAGCTATACTTTGGTTATTACTTTTTACAATTTTAGGCGGAGGAGCTTTCCTTCTTCTCAGTACGGGCAGTTGGAAAGGTTCTTTAGCTAAACTATCAGAATTAGGTAAGGAGTTTTCCAATTATTTAGGTCCGAAAGAAGTAAAAACTCCGGCAGAGGAAAATACGCAGACTGGAGATCCGGATCATCATCAAGCACAATGTGATGTTGAGAAGCAGGATAAAGAGCAGTGAAAATAATCTATAATTGTTATGGTGGAGCTCATTCTTCTGTTACTGCGGCAGCTATTCATTTACAGATGTTGCCTGAGACCAGGAAACCCAGTGCAGCGGAACTACTTAATTTGCCTTATTATGATGCTCAGGTAGGGAAGGATCATGGTCGTATCCGCTTTTTTGGGTTTGACAGCAGGGGAAATCAGATCTACATTACAGGGAAAAAAAACCTAGGAGTTTTTTACGAAGAAATTATGTACAATTTACTCTTTTTAGGCGGAGATAAACAGGAGCAGGAAAATTTTGTGTTTATTAATACTATGCCTTATGTGAATATCTGGATGGTAATTGGTGGATTTTTATCACGACGATTAGGATGGAAGGCTTTGGGTAGACCGCTGGTTATTTATGGAACTAAACAAGCCTATTGGAAATTTATTCACTTGATCAATTTAGTTAAGGACAAATATATCAAGCCTTGAGAGGATACTGTGAAAATTGTTTTTTTAGATCATTTTGGCTGCTTTGCTTCAGTCGTTCTTGCTGCTTATTGTACAGGAATTTTGTCGCCAAAAGCAGTGAAGACCAAAGATATTTTGGATTTACCTTATTTTGCTGATGTAGAAAGTTGGCAACCGGGCAAGTTATATTTTCTTGGTAAGGATCAAGCAGGAAATGTTTACTATACACTTGGTGCAGGTTTTTATAGCAATTTGATTAAAAACGTGGTGTGGCCGGATTTAAAAAAATTAGGTGAGATCAAGGAAAAGATTGTCTTATATGATGTAAACTCCTTAAATTCACTGTTCTTGATATATTTAGAGATTTTGAGTAAAGGGAAATTAAGAAAAATTACCAAGTATCTTTGGGTCTATTGGTTTACGTATGTTAAAAAAATTGGTCAATAGAAAATAAAATTCAAGAAGAATGATTAGTTTATCATTGTTGACGAAAAACCATGAATATTGGATAATGTTACGTGTAGTTAGAATGGTGGTGGTTGGATGCAGGGAGCGGAAATTATCGCTGTGGATGCCGGATCTCTGGCTGAGGAGTTGGGATTGGCAGCAGGTGATAGTATTATTAAAATAAATCAGAAAAGCTTTACAGATTTGATCAGTTTTCAATGGGAATGGGCAGCAGAGGAAGTTCTCTTAGAGATAAAAAAAAAGAATGGAATAAGTGAAGTATTTGCAATCGAGAAGGATTATGATGAACCCTTAGGAGTACATTTCAAAGAAGCTATCTTTGATCAAATCAGACCATGTGCCAATAAATGTATCTTTTGTTTTGTTGAGCAGATGCCGCCACAGATGAGGTCAAGTCTTTATATTAAAGATGATGATTATCGCTTATCTTTTCTACAAGGAAATTATATTACTTTGTCGAATCTAGACAAAGATGATCTTGCCAGAATTAAACGGGAGCATCTTTCCCCGTTGTATGTTTCTGTGCATACTACCGACCCGGAACTTAGAAAGAAAATGATGAAAAATCCTCATGCCGGGAAAGTTTTGTCAATCATGGAGGAGTTGTCCTGCGCAGGTATTGAATTTCATACACAGGTTGTGGCTTGTCCCGGGGTAAATGACGGTAAGTTTTTAGAAAAAACATATCAGGATTTAAGTAAACTCGAGGGGGTTCTTTCTTTAGCTGTAGTTCCCGTCGGTCTTACGGCATATCGTCATAATTTACCTAAAATTAGTTTATATGAGCAGGAAACTGCTCAACGTTTAGTGGAATGGGTGGAGAAAATACAAAAGATTGAATTAGCTAAGCGTGGAAGCCGTTTTATTTGGGCTTCAGATGAGTTTTACTTTTTAGCTGATTTAAACATACCTTCAGCAGAAATTTACGAAGATTTTTCTCAGTTGGAAAATGGAGTAGGTATGGTCAGATACTTCTGGGATCAATGGCAGGTTTTACAGTTGCCTTTTGCCCTTAAGCCTGCACGAGAAATAATTTTTGTAACGGGAAAATTAGGAGAGAAGGTCTTAAAACCTGTTATCGATAGATTAAATTCAATTCAAGGTTTAAAGGTAAGGAGCTTAGCGTTAACTAATACTTTTTTCGGTCCTTCAGTAACTGTAGCCGGACTTTTGACCGGGTCGTGTTTACTGCAGGGATTGAAAGAACTTAAAAAAGGAACTGTTGTCTTTATACCGGAATCTATGATTCAGTCTGGGAACGGCAAGTTTTTGGATGATCTTACACCTGATGATGTTGCCCGGATTTTAGGAATTAGAGTTGTTGTTGTACCGGTGGAAGCAGAAAAGATATTAGCAAAAATCATGGAGATGGAAGACGGGTGATCAAATGACTAAGCCGATTGTAGCAATTTTAGGCAGGCCAAATGTTGGAAAATCAACATTATTTAATAGATTAGCAGGTGGCAGGATAGCAATTGTTGAGGATACTCCTGGTGTGACAAGAGACAGATTGTATCGTGATGCCGAATGGGGAGGAAAATTATTTACTATCGTAGATACGGGAGGACTGGATTTTACTGATAAAGAGGACCCTTTCGGGGAACGAGTAAGAGCACAGGCACAAATTGCTATTGAAGAAGCCGATGTACTATTATTTATTGTTGACGGTAAAAGTGGGATAACTCCTCAGGATGAAATTATTGCCGATCTATTAAGAAAAACACAAAAACCTGTTATACTTGTAGTGAACAAAGTTGAACAATTTAAAAATAATCTTGATTTTTATGAATTTTACCAGCTGGGTTTAGGAGAACCGATTCCTATTTCGGCAGCACATGGTATGAATACAGGAGATTTATTGGATTTGTTGGTGCAACAGTTTAAAGAGATACCGGAGGAGGATGAAGAACCGGACATTATTAAAATTGCGGTAGTGGGGAGACCTAATGTGGGCAAATCCTCTCTGGTCAATGCAATCTTAGGTCAAGAGAGAGTTATTGTCAGTAATATTCCCGGTACAACACGTGATGCTATTGATTCCCCATTTATCAAAGATGAGCAACGTTATCTTTTGATCGATACCGCGGGGATGAGACGTAAGGGTAATATTGAAGAGGATACAGAAAGATATAGTGTTATCAGAGCATTACGGGCGATTGATCGCAGTGATGTTGTCTTAATTGTCTTGGATGCCCTCGAGGGTGTAAGTGAGCAAGATAAAAGAATAGCCGGTTATGTACATGAAGCAGGAAAGGGTGCTATAATTGTAGTAAATAAATGGGATATGGTACAAAAAGATGATAAGACAATGAAACAGTTTGAAGATGAAATACGTAAACAATTAGCCTTTATGCCGTATGCAACTACGATTTTTGTTTCAGCACTTACTAAACAAAGGGTTATGAAAATCTTTGATTTAGTTAATTTTGTAGCTGAACAGCAGTGTTTACGTGTCAGTACCAGTGTTTTAAATGAAGTGATTAGTGAAGCAGTACAGCTTACCCCGGCACCAACATATAAAGGAAAAAGATTAAAGATATTATATGCAACTCAGGCTGGGATAAAGCCTCCCCATTTTATTTTGTTTGTCAATGAACCAACTTTATTGCATTTTTCATATTTACGCTATCTTGAGAATAAGCTTAGAGAAAATTTTGGATTTGCAGGTGTTACTATTCGTATTACTACGAGAAAGAGAGAGGGGTAATAGGGTTGGTTTTTTATTTAAAATTAAGCTTATTAGTTATTTTAACTTATTTACTCGGCTCTATATCTTTTGGGATAATTGTTACCAAGCTCAAAAAAGGGATTGATATTAGGGATTATGGTAGTGGTAATACTGGCTTTACTAATGTGTTAAGGGTGGTGGGCAAGGGTCCTGCAGCTATTGTTTTACTCGGTGATGCCTTAAAAGGAAGTATGGGGGTAATTTTAGGTTATTATTTAGGTGAGGCTAGTTATAGTTTTGCTGTGCTTGGTGGATTATTCGCAATGATAGGACATACATATCCGATTTACTTTGCCTTTAAGGGCGGAAAGGGGGTAGCAACAGGCCTAGGAGTAATTTTAACCCTAGCTCCCGATGTTACTTTAATCGCACTTATAATTTTCATAACTACAGTTTTTATTAGTCGCTATGTTTCTTTAGGTTCTTTACTGGGGGCAATGAGTGTTCCGATTTTTACGTTTTTTTTAGAAAAACCTTTTCCCGTTTTTTTATTTGGATTTTTAGGAGCCCTTTTTGTGTTTTATAATCATAAAGCCAATATAATTAGACTTTGTCAAGGACAGGAAAACAAAATAGGGAAAAGGTCCGAATGGGGAAGTGTTGATAATAAGGGGGAATGAAAATGAAAAAGGTTGTGGTTTTAGGAGCAGGTAGTTGGGGAACTGCTTTAGCCCTAGTTTTAGCGAAAAAAGGATATCAGGTTCATCTTTGGGGAAGAGATAAAGAGAAGGTAGAACAGATTAAATTACTCAAGGAAAATGTGCCATATTTACCCGGAGTTTTTTTACCGGATAATATTGAGGCAACCGATGATTTAGAAGAAGCTCTCTTTGACAAAAAATATATTGTACTGGCAACACCTTCAAGTAATATCAGAGGCGTTTGTCATAAAATTAAAAATATGATTAATAAGAATAATATTATTATTAGTGCGGCTAAAGGGATTGAGCTGGAGACACTAAAAAGAATGAGTGAACTCATTGAAGAGGAATTAGTGGAAAAGTCTCCGAACATAACGATTATTTCGGGTCCCAGTCATGCCGAAGAGGTGGGCAGAGGAATACCGACGGCAATTGTTGTTGGTTCAAAGGATAAAAATGCGGCCGAAGAAGTCCAGGATTTATTTATGTCACCGGAGTTCAGAGTTTATACAAATCTTGACTTGATTGGGATTGAATATGGTTCGGCCTTAAAGAATGTGATCGCTCTTGGTACAGGAATTGCGGATGGTATAGGTTATGGAGATAATGCCAAAGCTGCCTTAATTACTCGAGGCTTAACGGAGATAGCGCGTTTAGGAGTATCAGCAGGAGCTAATCCACTTACCTTCGCAGGACTTACCGGTGTTGGTGATTTAGTTGTTACTTGTACCAGTAAACATAGTAGAAACAGAAGAGCTGGTATCCAAATTGGGAAGGGTGTTCCTTTAAAGCATGTACTTCAGCAAATTGGTATGGTTGTAGAAGGTGTGCCGGCGACTCAGGCAGCTTGTCAACTTGGTGGTAAATATCGTGTACCTATGCCGATTTGTGAGCAAATTTATGCGGTATTATTTAAAGATAAAAATGTACAAGAAGCCTGTTATGATCTAATGATGCGTGATAAGAAATATGAAGTGGAGGAAATATTAGAACGCTCTTGTTCCAATAGTTAAGTAGGTTATTAAATATTTTTAAAGAAAATGCCTAATTTATGTTTTTAACATAAATTAGGCATTTTTTTTCTTCTTAGTAATAATTAATAATTGAGGACAGTATATATGTATTGTTCATAACCTTTGATGTTTGTACAGACTCTCTAAGAGTTTTTCTTTTAGATTATAAAATGTTGCTAAGGGGGGATGGCTCGGATTGATACCCAGGCAAAATATTTAGTAGAAGTAATTTTAAGGAGGGGATAGTGTGGAAAATATTTTTCGAGATATTGCCGAAAGGACTGGAGGTGATGTCTATTTAGGTGTTGTAGGTCCTGTTCGTGCAGGTAAATCGACCTTTATTAAAAAGTTTATGGATTTATTGGTTATTCCTAATATTGTTAATGAGGGCGATCGACAAAGAACTATTGATGAATTACCTCAAAGTGGAGCGGGAAGAACAGTAATGACAACCGAACCGAAATTTATACCTAATGAAGCAGTAGAAATTCAGGTAAAGGATGGGCTTTCTGTTTCTGTAAGATTAGCTGATTGTGTAGGTTATACAATTCCTGGTGCGAAAGGATATGAAGATGAGAATGGACCAAGGATGGTGAATACACCTTGGTCAGAAGATCCCATGCCTTTTCAAGAAGCAGCGGAAATTGGCACGCGGAAAGTAATCACCGATCATTCAACTATTGGCGTGGTTGTGACTACGGATGGCAGTATTACCAACCTCCCGCGAGAAAATTATCAGGAAGCGGAAGCCAGAATAATTGAGGAGCTTAAAGCGCTGAATAAACCTTTTGTAGTTATTTTAAATTCGACGAATCCTTATGATGTTTCTACGATTGAGTTAGCTCAAGAATTAGAGAGCCTTTATGAAGTCCCGGTGATTCCACTTGATGTAGCTCAATTGTCACAAGGAACTGTCATGCAGGTCTTGGAGGAAGCTCTTTTCGAATTTCCTGTTACTGAAGTTAATGTTAGTCTGCCTAAATGGATAGAAGAACTTAATTCTGAACATTGGTTAAGGAAAAAATTCGAGACTTCTGTTTACGAAATAATTAGTAAGGTCAGACGATTAAGGGACATCGACGAAGCTATGGAGACCCTTTCAAAACTTGATATTATTGGTGAAGTAATCTTGGAAGATATGGATATGGGCACAGGAGTTGCTTCGCTGGAAATGACTTCGAAAGAAGGATTGTTTTATGAAGCGATTAATGAAGCCACTGGTTTGCAAATTGAAGGAGAGCATGATATTTTCCGTCTACTGAAAGAATTAAGTTCCGTGAAGAGTGAATATGATAAAGTTGCCGAAGCTTTGGAAAAAGTACGCGAAACAGGTTATGGAGTGGTCAATCCTTTAGTTTCGGAAATGGAATTAGAAGAACCGGAATTAATCAAACAGGGTGGTCTATTTGGTGTTAAACTAAAAGCAAGTGCTCCTTCTTTGCATATTATTCGAGCAGATATTTCAGCGGAAATAACACCTTTAATGGGTACCGAAAGACAGTGTGCTGATTTAGCACGATACATTACGGATAAGTTCCAGGAAAATCCTTCGCAGATTTGGAATTATGATATTTTCGGCAAATCTCTTCATGATTTGGTCAGAGAAAGTATCCAAAGTAAATTACAAACTGTGCCGGATAATGTACAGGGGAAACTACAGGAAACATTAAGGCGGATTGTTAATGATGGCAGTGGAGGTATTATTTGTATAATTATTTAAAATCGGTCGAAAGACCGATTTTTTTTGTGTAATAGTTATTGCTTTCTGCTAATGCCTGATGTTATAATGTCTACCATACAGAGAAAAGCATCCATCCTATAAGGACAAAAAGGAGCGCAAAATGTCAAAAGAGAAGTCTAAAAAATATCTGGTGGATAAAAAGATCCTTCCGGAAGCCATTCTAAAGACAGTTATTGCTAAAGAGTTATTAGCTAAAGGAGAGGTATTTACCGTAAATGAAGCCGTTCAGAGAGTAGGTATTAGCCGGAGTGCTTTTTATAAATACCGAGACGGGGTTTTTCCTTTTAATGAAGTAAGTAAAGAAAAGATTATTACTGTTTCTTTAATTCTGGAACATAAAGCGGGAGTTTTATCAGATGTGTTAAATACGGTAGCAAAGCTTAAAGGCAATATTTTGACGATTAACCAAGGAATACCTTTACAAAATATTGCTAATGCGGTTTTAAGTATTGATACTAAAGATATTAAAGATGATCTTGACGTCCTTGTTGCCAAATTACAAAACCTACAAGGCGTAAGAAAAGTAGAAATTATCGGTCAGAGTTAGGAGGATTTTTATGAATAAAATTAATGTAGCAATTTTGGGATTTGGTACCGTTGGTCAAGGTGTGGTAAAAATATTGCAGAAAAACGCTGATCAATGGGTTAAGAAATGTAATGCGGAGATAGAGGTTAAAAAAGTACTGGTTAAAAACACCCAAAAGGAAAGAGAAGTAAAATTACCATCAGGAGTAATGACCACAGATTGGCAGGAAATTGTTAACGATCCTGAGATAAATGTGATTATTGAATTAATGGGCGGGATTGAGCCGACCCGTAGTTATATTTTGGAGGCTTTGCAAAAGGGAAAACACATTGTTACTGCCAATAAAGATCTTTTGGCTGAACATGGTGAGGAGCTTCTTTCTACTTGTGAATTAGCTGATCGAGACTTGTATTTTGAAGCGAGTGTAGGCGGAGGTATTCCCATAATTAATCCTTTGAAGCAAAGTTTATTAGCTAATAATATTGAAAAGGTTATCGGTATTGTTAATGGCACTACTAATTTTATTTTGACGAAAATGACTAATGAAGGGAAAAATTTTGCAGATGCTTTGCAAGAGGCACAGCAGCTTGGCTATGCCGAAGCAGATCCTACGTCTGATGTTGAAGGGTTAGATGCAGCTCGTAAAATGGCTATTTTAGCTTCGATAGCTTTTCACACACGGGTTACCTTTAATGATGTTTATGTGGAAGGTATTTCGAAGATTTCACCTGAGGATTTAGAATACGCTCATAGTTTAGGTTATACGATTAAACTTTTAGGAATTAGTTCATTTGAGGATGATCAGGTGGAGGTAAGGGTGCATCCGGCACTTATTCCCTTAGAGCATCCTTTAGCTAATGTTAATGATTCTTTTAATGCGATTTTTGTAAAAGGTGATGCTGTTGGTGAGACGATGTTTTATGGACGTGGTGCGGGTCAGATGCCGACAGCAAGTGCAGTTGTGGGTGATTTAATTGCTGTAGTCAAGGACATTAATACGAATAGTATCAGCTCAAGCTGTACTTGTTATGAAACGAAAAAGATTAAACCAATGGATGAGGTTAAAACCAATTACTTTTTGCGTCTGCAGGTTTTAGATGAACCGGGCGTTTTGGCAAATATAGCGAGTATTTTTGGAGCGCATGGTGTCAGTTTGGCTTCTGTAGTGCAAAAAGGTTGTACTGAGAATGTAGCTGAACTTGTGGTAATTACCCATAAAGTCAGGGAAAAAGATATTCAAGATTCTTTGGAGATCATTAGGAAATTAACCATAACTAAAGAGATAGTGAATTTAATTAGGGTTGAGGGAATGGAGTGATGGTAGAAACATGTTAAAAGTATGTGTTCCTGCCACCTCGGCTAATTTAGGATCAGGTTTTGATTGTGTAGGAGTAGCCTTAAACCTATATAATGAATTATATTTTTTTGCAGACCAGAAAGCATCTTTACCTATGGGGACCAGTCTTTTAAATAAGGAAAGCTTGGCTCATCAAGGCATGCTCCAAGTTGCTAAATACGTAGGCAAAAAATCGCCTAAGCTTAATATTGCCATCAAGACTGTTGTTCCACGAGCAAGGGGTTTGGGCAGCAGTGCCACACTAACTGTAGCCGGGCTTGTAGCAGCAAATCTGCTCCTCAAAGCTGATTTAAAGGAGGAGGAATTGCTTAATCTGGCTTCAAAAATTGAAGGTCATCCGGACAATGCAGCTCCTGCATTGTTAGGGGGGTTAGTTAACTCGGTAACAACTGAAGTGGGAATTAAATATATTAAAGTAACACCACAACAACCTCTGCAGGTTATTGTGGCCGTACCAGACTTTAAATTAGCCACTGCGGAGGCTCGCAAAGTATTACCGGCGGTAGTACCTCATCAGGATGCTGTTTTTAATACCGGTCGTTTTGGCATGTTGATGGCTTCCTTTTTAACCGGTGATTATCAGTTGTTAAGTCTTGCTATGCAGGACCGATTGCATCAGCCTTATCGGTTGCCTTTAGTTCCGGGACTAAATGAAGTGATGTCAGCAGTTCTTGCCCATGGTGCTTTAGGAAGTTGTCTGAGCGGGGCAGGACCGTCAGTTCTGGCCTTTAGTGATAATAAAGCTGACCAGCTTAGAAAAGTAATGGAAGAAACCTGGAAAGAGCATGGTATCTCTGCAAAGACATATTTATTAAAAATATCTGAGGAAGGAACGAAATATTGCTTTAATTGATTTATTAATTCATCAAAACAGCTGTAAAGTGAAGATAAATTCTTGACACTTGATGGGCTGGATTATATAATATAGATTGTGGCTTCGGGGCGTAGCTCAGTTTGGCTAGAGCGCCATCTTGGGGTGGTGGAGGCCGCTGGTTCAAGTCCAGTCGCTCCGACCATTTATTTTTTGACTTAAATAGGGATTAATTATCTCTGAAAAATATCGGCATAGTCGTTAATTTGCGACTATGCCGTTTTTCTTTAGTTTGATAAGTGAATTGTACTTGCAGTTACAAAACAGATGCAATGTTGTTGAAAATGTTCGATTATAGCTGAAAAAAATTATAAACTTGAAGTTTTTTGCTATAATTAATAATATTAATGTTAGAAGAAAAAGGATTTACAAGCAGCAGCGGATATAAGTCCATTTATTTCGAAGCTTTCAAAAAATGAAAATGTCAGCATGGATGTTCTAATATAAGTGTGTTCAGCACTTAAAGTAAATATTGAAGATATTATGGAATTAGTGTCGCATGCGGCTGAAGAAAGGGAGTAGAATTATGGAAAACAATAGAAAAGAACAGGAACGGGCGGAATTACACCGCACTATATGGAATATGGCAAATGATCTAAGAGGCAGTGTAGATGGCTGGGACTTTAAACAATATGTCCTCGGTATGCTATTTTATCGCTACATATCTGAAAATATTACAGCTTATATTAATGCTGGAGAATGGGAAGCCGGTAATTCTGAATTTGATTATGCTAAGCTATCTGACGAGGAAGCAGAACAGGCACGAGAGGATTTAGTTAAGACAAAAGGCTTCTTTATTTTACCTAGCGAACTTTTTGAAAATGTCCGAACTCGTGCAAAAGACGATGAAAACTTAAATGAAACACTGGAACAGATTTTCAGTAATATAGAAGCATCTGCGCAAGGAACAGAAAGTGAAGATAATTTCAAAGGCTTGTTTGACGATATTGATGTTAATAGTAACAAATTGGGCAACACTGTAACAAAGCGTAATGAAAAGCTGGTTAAGCTTTTAAATACTGTTGCTGAAATGAAATTGGGAGACTACAAGGATAATACAATCGACGCCTTTGGTGATGCCTACGAATTTCTGATGGGCATGTATGCTTCCAATGCAGGAAAAAGCGGTGGTGAATATTTCACACCACAGGAAGTATCCGAATTGCTCACACGTCTTGCATTGGTAGGAAAAACTGAAGTAAACAAGGTTTATGACCCGGCTTGCGGTTCCGGTTCATTGCTGTTGAAGTCTGCTAAGATTCTTGGAAAAGAAAATGTGCGTCTGGGTTTTTTTGGGCAGGAAATTAATATTACCACTTACAACCTATGTCGAATCAATATGTTTTTGCATGATATTGACTATGATAAGTTCGATATCGCTTTAGGCGACACACTTACCGATCCACAACATTGGGATGATGAGCCCTTTGAGGTCATTGTTTCTAATCCACCTTATTCTATAAAGTGGAAGGGTGACAGTGATCCGATTTTAATTAACGATCCGCGTTTTTCCCCGGCGGGAGTATTNGCTCCTAAATCCAAGGCAGACCTTGCTTTTATTATGCATAGNCTTTCTTGGCTTGCAACAAACGGAACAGCGGCTATTGTCTGTTTCCCNGGTGTAATGTATCGCGGTGGTGCAGAAAAGAAAATNAGGCAGTACCTGATTGACAATAACTATATCGACTGTATCATTCAGTTACCGGATAACTTGTTCTATGGTACNAGCATTGCTACCTGCAT
>JGI24709J26583_10000825_pt1 | contig 26180 bp, 32 predicted proteins | sample BioPla2DNA1_FD_26583 | JGI IMG/M metagenome (IMG submission 26583) | reverse complement strand
CTTTTTGCTCTTCGATTGGTGCAGAAGCAACAGGTTCAACAGTTTGTTCATTTAATTCTCTTTCGACTTGCGCTTTTAAGCTATCTTCAAGTTGTATATTTTCATTACTTATTTCATTAGACTCAATTGTATCTTCAACATTATTATTTTGTCCTACTATTTCGCCTATAGATTGTGTTTGTACCTCAGGTCTATATGCAAAGAAACTTTTTAATTTTTCATATCTTATATAACCAGGTTTTCTTACTAATATCATTTTTTTCAATTTTTCTAGTTGTTTGTTGTATTGATGCAAGAATTTAGTCTCATCAAGAGTCAATTCACCCTCTTTATTTCTAAGAATATCCATTTTCCTTTTAGTTTCTTCGATGTTCTTATTGATAGAATCGATCTCCATTTGTCTTCTTGGATCAATTTCTCCTCTAATAGTTGGGTAAGTTTTATTTTTCTTAAAGATGCTTCTAAATACTTTTTGCATTGTCTNTTTAATTAATACAGCTCTGCTTTCCTTACCTAAAACTTTTCTCTTATTTAATCTTCCTGGTTTTGTAACCTCATATACTTTTTCCATATATATAAACCTCCCTACGCATTACTTTCTTCAGAACGAGCCATATCTCTCATAACATCCTTTATTGTAGCCCATTCCTCAGGCGTTTCAATTGCTTCAAATGAAAACATATCGCCCTTTTCTACTAAAGTNGAAGCATAAATCTTAACCATTTCATTTTCATCCGTCTCATCGAATGTGTACAAAATGTATTCTTTATTAAACTTATTAATTTTAAAAGTAACTAAAACTTCTGCTTCTCTTTCTTTGCCATCTTTATCTATCACAACAACCATTTCTTTTTCTTCCACTTGATTCACCTCTTTTATTCTTCTTACTATTTTCATTATAACATAAATATCTATTATTTGTATACCTTTTTCGCTATAAAATATTTACATTCGTATGCACAATAGTCTTTAATATATTTTTTAATATTTTTATAATTGTTTATTTCTTTAACTTTGCTATTTTTTGGATCATAAAATCCTTTTAACCTTAGTTTTCCATACGCCCAATCACCAAGTATATAATCGTAATCATAAAAATAGTCGGTTAACCTTGTTTTAAATTCTTCTTCACTAAAACCATCTTTATAATTTTTTATAATACTATATCTATAATTATCAATTGTAACAACCTTGTCCATACTAATACTCCTTACTATATACTTCTTTTTGGCTTTTATAACGTTCTAAATTGGAAGATGAAAGCCATGTCATATAACCTCCATTTAATCCCATATCAAACAAAGCTTTTATTTGANCATCTATTTCTTTTACCCCATATTGAAATCCACCAGAATGCTTATANTTTGGTACGTCATATACTTGAATCCATGTTCTAACAATTGCAGGTGTTGGTATTTCTTCTTGCCTTTTAGCAACGTATGAACCCCATTTTGTTATAAGTTCATATGGTACAGTCCATACAGGAACATTAAACCCAAATTCATATTTACCGAAATGATCCGGATATGGCATACCACTTATTACGTCCACTACATTAGATATAGCCGGCCAATATTGACCATATGCTGTGACGTATGTATATGCAGATTCACCAAAGACATCAGCTGATACATATACTCCTAACTTATGCAATTCGTCAGTTGCGTACATAAGAAACCTTTGAATAGCTTGAGCTTTTTCTTCCCCATAACTATTTCTAAAATCCATAGCACCACTCTTCTCAGCGTTTTTTGTGCCATCCGGGAATCTAACATAGTCAAATTGAATTTCATTAAAACCCATTTCAGTAACTGCTTCTTTTGCTAGTCTTATATTATATTCCCAAACAGGCCTTTGAAATGGACTTGGCCAATAGGTACCACCATGTAGGTAAGGTTCATTTGTTGAGGTATTNAAAATAGAATGTTCAGGATGATCCCTTGTGTAATATTCATCTTGAAAAGCATTTATTCTACCTATCACATAAAACCCCGCATCTTTAATTTTTTTAATAGATGCTTTGTATTCTTCAAAACTACTGTTTGCATGTTTATAGTTGGTTGGAGATAAACTTTCGAATACCTTAGACTTGTATGCTGGTGAACCATTATCTTTTATATCTACTACAAAAGCATTTATCTTTGTTGTCTTAGCATATTCAATATAAGCATCAACACTTTTAATTGCAACCCTGTTTAGATATAGTGAATAGACTTTAGAAGGCATTTTATTATTATCAAACTCAGTTTTAGAAACAGGATAATAATCTAAATTACCAGCATGTCCACCTGAAAACTGATTACCTCTTTTGTTATGCACATCATAATACTTAGAGGGTTCATAATTAGCTAGAGCTTCATCTTTATCTTTTAAAGTATATTTTTGATAGATATAGCCGGTTGTGCCACCTATTTTAATTTTATAGGCATTAACCTTACCATCGTTTTCTATTTTATCAAAACCGAGCACCTCTAATTGCTCACCTTTTTTGACTAATGTTTCTATTTCACCAGTATCCAAATTTTTATACAAACTTGCTGGTGTTCTTACATAGACATATTTCTCTTTTATAGCATTTTTTATATTGTTTACTAGATTGTCTTTTTTTATATATAATTGTTTTCCGTCATGAGTTATTTTTATATAAGGATTGTTCTTATTGTCTGTTAAAACAGTATTATATACATCTACTTTTGAGCCNCGATAAATTTTATTAACCTCTTTGAACTCTTCATCGTATAAACTTATCAATTCATTATCACTTGCAGTATACATAGATTCAAAAACATTTGGGCTTTTATTTTTTTGTAGCAAATAAATTCCAAAGATCATAAGTGAAATAAATATCAACAATATGAGTAGTAATATAATTCTTTTTCGTTTTGCTATTTTCTTTTTTTTCATATTTTATCACTCCTCACTTCAATCATCGATAGGTAGGGTAAAAATAGGAGAACTCTGTGTTACACCACTGGTGTTATAATACTCCGGAATTTTTCCTTGTACTATTTTCATAGCTATAGGTATATTAGATGATACCGTAATTGTCTTAGTCGATAATGGTAAATTGATTTTTTCTGTGACCTCAATTTTAATAAGCACTTCTATTAATGCATTGTTAATCCCATATTGATTGATTTTTGTTACAACATTACTAGATACACTACCAATTAGATTTAATTTAACTGGAACTCGTGGTCCTAAATTAGCTAAAAAGGCATTGTTTGTTACTATTCCTAAAGGCATTTCAAAAACTATACCCTTTTTCATCTTGTCCTTATTGTATTCAACTAATATTCCATCAGGGAGCTCAACCATATCGATATTACCTTCTTCTACAGCCTTAAGACTTGAATGGACTGCATTAGTTGCCATATTAAGCATCCTATTTACAATAACGGGATTAAAATCAATTGTCTGTATTTCACCATCTTTGTTCTGTACCATTGTAAATAAATTTTCAATATCAAATGCATTAGTTATTTGGTTGCTAACTGATTTGTTAATAATTAAATTAGCTAGTTTTCTAGTTTCCGTTTCAGCATAATCAAACAATAATGGTGACAATTTGCTATTAAAATAACTTAGTGTCATAGTTATCGACAAGAACAACAAAATTATAACAATAATGATAGTGTTCTTTTTGTCGAACTTTCTCTTTTTCTTTAATTTTATTCTTTTCATACATATCTCCTAATAATATATATGAAAAATCAATATTTAATAGTAATTAAAGGATGGTAAGCACGAGGAAAAGTACAACGATAATTAAAACAACCACAAGAATGGATATTAAAAATTTCATAAGTGTGTTGTTTTTATTTACTGTTTTTTGTAAATNTTGAAAATCTTCAAAGTCATCTTTTGTAAAACTAAGTGCATTAGTATAAAATGTTTCTTCGGATTGAGGTTTAACATCATCACNCTTAATAGGTTTAGTCAAAACCGTATCACCATTACCCTTTAAATTATCAAACAAGTCAAGACTANTTTTAGTGTTTTCCCTTGTTTTATTAGTAATTTTTGTTGTCTTTTCATTCAATTCTGTCATAAGTTCACGCATTGTCTTATCTTTTGTAAAAAAGTCAGTATCCATTTCTTCTTCATAATCTTCTTCATCAAAATTTAAATTACTAAGTATATTATATTGAGTGTTTTTTAGATTTCGATACTTCTCACGTGAGTTTGGTTCCCTTTTTGATCTTGCTTCTTCCAGTATTGCATTGATATCATATATTTTGTTATCTATATCCTCATATATATCATACTCTTCTTCCTCTTTTGGAAGTTCAGGTTTAAGTAAAACTTCTTCAAATTCCTTTATACGTTTATATCCGTCTCTTTGTTTTATTAAATCCTGAAGNTTAGTTATATCTATTTCACTTTCATTATCAAGTAACGCTACATTGGATGATGGTAGAGTTTTTTCATAAATTTCTTCATATAAAGTTTCATTCTTTTTAGTTCTATATGCATCTGAATTGTCACGAGCATAACGATCCATCCTTGATTTCATATACATCATCCTCCATCATATATAAATAATAACATATAAAAAGCTTTTTGGGAATCGTTTGCATTTCATTTTTTATTATATTATAATAGTTACAGTCAAGGAGGAGTTATGAAAGCTAAAGTTAATAAAGAATTATGTATAAGCTGTGGAGCATGTGTTAGCAGATGCCCTGAAGTCTTTGCTTTTGATGACGAAGGTTTTGCAGAAGCAATAGATGAAAAAATTGAAGAAGAAATACAAGAAAAAGCAAAAAGTGCAATTGAAATTTGCCCTACTGATGCGATTGAAGAAATAAAAGAAAACGATAATTAATTAATCGTTTTTTTTCATTAAATAATANAATTGTTTTATTTCCTTAGGAGTGATTCTTCTGTACTCACCCGATTTTAAATTTTTAACATTCAAATTCCCGAAAGATTCCCTTTTTAGTTTAATTACAGGAAAACCAACAGCATCAAAAATTTTCTTTATTTCATGATTATAACCTTCGTGTACAACTATCTCTACCATTGAAGTCTTTTTAGCTAAATCCTTTTTCTTTAATTTAACACGCGTTGGATATACCATTTTATTATCAATTTTTATTCCTTCTTTTATTTTATTTATAGCTTTTCCATCAATTATACCTTCTAATTTAGCAATGTATAATCTATCTATTTTACTTGATGGATGAAGTAGTTTGTTAGCAAAATCACCATCATTTGTAATAATTAAAACACCGGTTGTATCATAATCTAAACGACCAACAGGATATAATCTTTTGTTAGTTTCGAAAAAATCCATCACAGTTTTTCTGTTCTTTTCATCACTAGTAGATGTTATAACACCTCTTGGTTTATTAAAAAGATAATATTCTTTTTCTTCAGCTTCTAATTTAATTCCATCTATAACAATATCATCACTTGGGGCAACTTTTGTTCCTAGTTCCCTTACTATTTCACCATTTACCATTACTTTTCCATTAACAATCAACTCTTCAGCTTTCCTTCGTGATGTAAAGCCAGAATGAGCTATAACTTTCTGTAATCTCTCCATATCCTACCTCCTTTATATAAACAAAAAGTAATCATTGATTACTTATATAATGTGCTTTTAATTACACACACATTACGTATCTATATCCATTTTAACACATTATTAATTAGTTTAACCAAAAAAGAGTGATACAACTATAAAACTTATAATAAAACCAACTAAATCAGATATTAAACCAACCCACATAGCATATTTGATTTTTTTTATTCCTATTACACCAAAATATATAGTTAGTATATATATAGTAGTATCTGTACTTCCTTGCATAACAGAAGCTAGTTTTCCTAAAAAGGTATCAACACCATACTTAGTAAAAACATCATTCATCAATGCTAAACTAGCATTTCCTGATATNGGTCTTATGATGGCCATTGGAAGAATTTCAAGAGGAACTTTTAAAAAATTAAAAATAGGTTTAAAAACATTTAATAAGTCTGGAATAAAACCACTCTTTATAATAAGATTAATTCCAAAAATCATAGCTAGTAAATAAGGAAACAAATTACAACTAATCTCAACTCCCTCTTTCGCGCCCTCTATAAAAGAATCATACATATTAGTCTTTTTAATAAAGGCATAAATTAGAATTNCCAATATTAGAATTGGCATTATTAATTTAGATAGTAGAAGCATTATTTAAATCTCCTTCCAAATATTTTGTCTAGTATTAATCCAAAAATTAATGATGCTAGGGATGCAACAATTACAGCACCCACTATTTCTAAGGGGTTGTTACTACCATGCATAAGACGAAGTGATATAACGGTTGTTGGAATAAGGGATAGTCCACTTGTATTTATAATAAGAAATGTAATCATACTTCTTGTTGCAGTATCCTTTTTATCGTTTAATGTTTGAAGGGACTTCATCGCTTTTATACCAAAAGGGGTAGCTGCGTTTCCAAGTCCAAATAAATTTGCAATCATGTTAGATGATATTAAACCAAGTGATTCATGATTTTTTGGAATNTCTGGAAATAAAAAAGACAAAAGAGGAGAAAGAAAATTAGATAGCTTTTCAAGCAAACCTGAGGATGATGCTATTTTCATAATTCCAACCCATAATGAAACAAGAGGCAGCATATTTAAAACCATGTCTAGTGATGTTTTAGCACTATTTAATATTTCTGCATTAATTTTATCTGATTGGCCAGTAACAAGGCCATAAGTGATACCAATTACTATAAATAAAACCCATAATATATTAATCATCGCTTAAACCACTCCGCTATGATCTGCCATATACTTTTTTTAGGATAATTAGGAACTTTTATATATACATTTTCAATATGTACTAAATCATCTTGATAATAAACTTCAACTACCCCTACCTTATCCTTATTTTTATATTTTTTAATTTTTTCTAACTTAATTTTTAAAGACATATTATTTGTTTCAGTTGGTTTTAATGGATAATAATAATTATCTTCTATATATAAGTCTTCTTTGTAATAATCACTTTCTATTTTGAATTTATTTTTATTTAATACTTTGTAATTTCTATAATTGTCAAATCCNTATTCATATAGCTTTTTATGATCATTCCAATCATCACCATCATTTAATGTAACAACTATTAAATCAAGATTATTTTTTGATGCTGTAGTTACAAGAGTACGACGAGCCTTCTCAGTATAGCCTGTCTTTCCCCCAGTCGTATATTTATAGGATGTTAATAGTTTATTTTTGTTTGTCCACGCATATGTTTTGTAATTGGTCTTAACAATATGTTTTTTAGTTCCCGCTATTTTAGAGTACTCATCATACCTCTTAGCGTATCTTGTAAGAAGAGCCATATCATATGCTGTTGATATATTACTTTTATCTTCATCAAGGCCGTGAGGATTTATAAAGGTCGTTTTTTTCATACCTATTTCAAGTGCTTTTTCATTCATTTTTTTTACAAAATGTTCTAAGCCTCCTAAATGATTAGCAATTGCTAAAGCTGCATCATTACCACTTCTAAGCATCAAGCCGTACACTAAATCACGAAGCGTCATTTCTTCTCCTATTTGAATGTAGATGTTAGAACCATATGCTTTTAAAATACTTTCATCTATCGTAACAACATCATCTAATTGATTTGATTCTATTGCTAATACTGCCGTCATTATTTTAGTTGTACTAGCTATCAATTTCTGTTTATTTATATTCTTACTATATAAAACACGTCCTGATTTTTCTTCCATTAAGATAACAGCGTCACCACTTGTAGTTAATCCCTTACATGGTAAAACACAAAAAAAGAAACAACAAATTAGGAAAAATAATTTATACATGACCTCACCCTATAAAAGAATATGAAAAAAAAGGACATCTTAGTCCTTTTATAGATTATATAAACCGTGAATTTTTTGTCTTTCCATATCACTAAGTTTATCTACTCTCCACTTTCCATCTTCTTTAGTAAGACTTATATCAAGAGTATATTTAGTTCTTTCTTTAACATTTTTAAGTTGTTCTATCTTATAATTTTCATATAATATCTTTGATAATTCTTTATTTTCATCTAAGAAATCACTTTCATGTCCAGAAACATACATATCTGTTTGATCCTTTGCTTTAGCATAATTGAAAACTTCTATCTCAATTGAAACAACTGCTGTATTATCATCATAGGTTTCATCTTTTATCTTATAGGTTAAGTTTTGATATTGTTTTTTAATCAATTCTTTATATTCTTGTTTTTGCTTTTTAGTAATTTGTTCATTTTCAACAACCTTATCTAATTGATTAATTACATCTTTATCAAGGGTTTTATACTTAGTCATTAGGTTTTCTACCACTTTTGAAGGAGTTGATGCATTTGTTGCAGTCGTGCACCCCACCAGAAAAAGAAAAGACATTACAGCAATAAGTATACGTTTCATATTTGCCTCCTAATTATATATTTGGCAATAATATGAATTTTATTCTTTAAAAATCACAGTTGTTTGGTGTTCTTGGAAACGGAATAACATCTCTAATATTTTCAACACCAGTTAAATAAATAAGTAATCTCTCAAACCCCATCCCAAAACCTGAATGAATACAAGTTCCATACTTTCTTAAATTTATATACCAGTCTACTGTAGTCATATCAATATTCATTTCCTTACAACGAGCTATAAGTTTATCATAATCTTCTTCACGTTGTGATCCACCCATTAATTCACCAGCGCCAGGTACTTCTAAGTCAACAGATGCAACAGTCTTACCATCAGGGTTTTCTTTCATGTAAAATGGTTTGATTTCTTTTGGCCAGTTAGTAATAAATACTGGGCTATCAAAATATTCAGTAATATATTTTTCGTGTTCTTTAGCGATATCTTCACCAAATTTAGGTTCGAAATCCCATTTTATATCAGCATTATTTAAGATAGTTATAACTTCTTCATAATCTATTCTTACAAATTCGCTATTAATTAATTTGGTAAGTTTATCTGTTAACCCTTCCTCAACATACTTATCGAAAAATTGCATTTCATCAGGACATCTATCTAAGACACGCCCAACAACATATTTAAGCATTTCTTCTTCAATATCCATTAATCCTTCTAAATCACAAAAAGCAATTTCAGGTTCTATCATCCAAAATTCATTAGCGTGTGTTTTGGTGTTAGATTTCTCAGTTCTAAAAGTAGGCCCAAAAGTATAGATTTTCTTAAATGATGTTGCAAATGCTTCACCATGTAATTGGCCTGTTCCAGTAACGTAAACTTGTTTTCCAAATAAATCCTTAGTTGCATCAAATTTACCATCTTCATCAAGAGGTAACTTATCAAAATCAACTGTAGTAAGTTTAAACATTTGATCGGAGCCTTCACAATCAGCCGTAGTTATAAGCGGAGTATGTGTATATACATATCCATTATTTTGAAAGTACTCATGAATAGCCATAGCAGCGACACTACGAACTCTAAAAACTGCTTGATATAGTCTTGTTCTTGGACGTAAATGAGCTACTTCTCTTAAAAACTCACGAGTATGCCTCTTTGGTTGAATAGGATAATCTTCAGGTGAGTCTCCTTTCAGTATTACTTTTGTAGCTTTCACCTCAAAGTCTTGACCACCACTTGGTGATTTTACAACCAAACCTTCTATTTCAAGAGAACTTCCATTTTTTATTTTTTGGATTTCATCAAAGCTATCTATATCTTTTTCATATACAATTTGAATGGATTTAAAACATGTCCCATCATAAAAATCAATGAATCCATATTCTTTTTGCTTACGATGTGACCTTACCCATCCCTGTAATATAATCTCTTTTCCTATATAGTCTTCTTCATATAACCTTTTTACATCAATAGTCATTTTTATTCCTCCATTATTAATTTTATTATAACACTACTAAGAGAATTATAGTAATATTATTCCTTTTTCTTCACATTCTTCAATCNTTTTTAAAGGCCACGAAGATGCTTGAACTTCACCAATATGAATTTTTTCTAAAAAGAACATACATAATCTTGATTGCCCTATTCCACCACCAATAGTAAGCGGGAATATTTCATTAATTATAGATTGATGATATTCCAAATTTAATCTTTCTTCTTTATTAGTGGCTTTTAATTGTTTTATTAACGCCTCTTTATCAACTCTAATTCCCATTGATGAAATTTCAAAGGCATCATCAAGAACTTTATTGTAAAGAACAATGTCGCAATTTAATTCCCAATCATCATAGTCAGGAGACCTTTTATCATGCACTTCACCAGACTTTAAGGTCTTACCAATTCCTGTAATACATACTGCTGTATGTTTTTTTGATATCTCATATTCTCGCTTTGAAGGAGATAAAGATGGATACATATCCTCTAGTTCCTGAGATGAAATATAAAAAATTTCATCTGGTAATTTTTTTGATAAAACCGGATATTCTATAGCAATATAATTATCAGTATCTTTCAATACTTTATATATGGAGTCAACGACTTCTTTTAATTTATCTAAAGATCGCTCCTCCTTCTTGATATTTTTTTCCCAGTCCCACTGATCAACATAATATGAATGTTTGAAGTCAACTATTTCATCTCTTCTAATAGCATTCATATCAGTATATATTCCTTCATTCTCTTTTAGATTATACTTATATAAAGCATATCTTTTCCATTTTGCTAAAGACTGAACTATTTCCAAGCTAAGCCCTTCCTTCGTATCAAAAGATACAGGTCTTTCAACGCCACTAAGATCATCATTTAAACCACTAGAAGATGTTGCAAACAAAGGTGCTGACACACGCATTAGATGTAATTTTTTAGATAATTCAGTTTCAAAGTAATCTTTAATTTTTTTAATAGCTATTTGTGTATCATACAAATCTAATTTACTTTTATATTTTTTCATATAATTACCTCCTTTATATATAAAAAAACAACAATATCATCCTATAGGGACGAAATTGTTGTTCCGCGGTACCACCCAAATTGTCATAATATAAATATTAATGACCTCTTAATCGATTCTTATAAATCTAGTAATAATATAACGGTTTACATCCGGCTTAGCCTACTGTTATTTCGGTAAGCAACTCCAAGGTGTTCTTCATATTAAATTTTAATGTTAGCTCACACCATACCTAACTCGCTTTAAAAAAATGTTAATATTACTCTCCTCTTCAAAGTCCTTTTTCATATGTATCAAATTATATACATTATTATATTAATTGTCAAGCATTTCATTTCTTAAATGAATATTACAAAAAATAAAAAGCACTTATTGTGCTTTTTAAATTACAATCTAATTATTTTTTAATCAATGTTGGTTCTTCTTTTGTTTTTTCTAGATTATTTAAAGCCTGTTTTTTATATGGTCATTAATTCTTGCTCTTTTATTTTTAACTTTTCATCTATTTTTTTGTTCATTTCATTTATTAATTCTTGAACACGATTTATTCCCTTATCTTCATCATCTTCTGGTAACTCTAATTTCTTTATGGCATTGTTTGCATCTTGTCTAATATTACGCATTACAATACGAGCATCCTCAGCCATAGCTTTTACTTGCTTAACGTATTCTATACGTCTTTCCTCAGTTAATGCAGGAAAATTAAGAATAATTGCTTCTCCATTATTATTTGGGGTTAAACCTATATTTGCCTCAAAAATAGCTTTTTCTACATCACCAATAGAATTACGATCAAAAGGTTTAATTGATAAAACACGAGCCTCTGGAATAGAAATCGTCGCTAATTGGTTAAGTGGTGTTAAAGTTCCATAATAAGATACCTTAATACCATCAAGTACGTTTGCACTAGCACGACCTGCTCTGACATTTACAAACCTTTTTTCCATGGCTTCAATAGCCTTATCCATTTTCTCAATTGTCGAAGTTATAATATCTTCCATATATTTTCTAACATCCCTTCTAATATAATTATACAACAAAAGGACTAAAAAGTCCTTAACAATCGCATTCAATATTGTATGTTTTTTCTATTAGTCCCTTATATATATTTCTTAATTCCTTTTTTTGTTCAGCAGTTAAATTTTCGTTAGGATCTGTTTGACTATCAACTGTCTTAAAATGATGACCTATAATTTTGCCACCTGATACAAAATATACATCAGGAACCGATAATCTTTTATTACCATTTTCGTCTTCTAAAATATTTTCACCTAACAATTTTAAAATTTCCTGATAAGTTTGTGTATTGTTCTCTCTTATCTCTTTTGGATTAAAATAATAAATTTCTTCAATTCCCATATCTTTTACTATATCGATAAGAACCGGAACTGCGTTTCTACACCAAGGACACTCAGGGAAACCAAAATATACAATACCTGTACCTGTTTTTAAAATGTCAATAATTTCCTCATCTGTTTTATAAACAACAGGATTATTTTCACTTATATTTATAGTACTATATTCTTCACTAAAAAGTTTCGCATCTGTTTTAGTTTCATTTATAGGAGTTATCGAACATCCTGTAATTAGATAAATGATTAAAAACATATATACTGCTTTTTTCATACTTACTCCTATCCATTAATTTGATTCATTACTTCTTCGGCAAAATTGTCTTCTCTTTTTTCAAGTCCTTCTCCTACCTCATAACGAATCATATTCTTGATAGTACCATTGTTGCTTTTTACATAATTAGCAACACTCATACTAGAATCTTTTACAAATTCTTGTTCTTCTAAGCATATTTCTTTATAAAATTTATTAATACGGCCAATAACCAATTTTTCAACTATGTCAGAAGGTTTTCCTTCATTAAGAGCTTGTTCTTTGATAATTTCTTTTTCTTTTTCAATAACATCAGTTGGGATTTCATTTCTTGTTACATAAAGTGGTTTCATAGCTGCTGAATGCATTGCAACATCCTTAGCAACCTCTTCATTAGCGCCTTCAATTAGGACTAAAGAAGCTATTTTACCACCCATATGAATATAACTACCAAATACTTCGTCATCTGTTTTAGTTATTTTCACAAAGCGTCTAAGTGATAATTTTTCACCTATCTTTGCTGTTTTATTTACTATTAGATCATTGATAGTTCCTTCTTCTGTATTTATGTTTAATGCTTCCTCAACAGTAGTTACATTACTTGCAATTAAATATTTAGCAATAGTTGATACCATATCTATAAACTCTTCATTTTTTGCAACAAAGTCAGTTTCTGAATTGATTTCTACAATAACTGCTTCATTATTTTCAAGTAAAATGTATGCCAGTCCATCAGCTGCTATACGGCTTGCTTTCTTTGCAGCTTTGGAAAGACCATTTTCTCTTAACCAATCGATAGCTTCATCAATGTTGCCATTTGTTGCTTCCAATGCTTTTTTACAATCAAGCATACCAGCACCTGTTGCTTCTCTTAATTCTTTTACCATACTAGCTGTTATCATATTTATTTTCTCCTTTATTGTAAAACTTTAATAAGTTCGTCTTTTTTTAACTTTGAATAACCTTCAATACCTGCTTCTTTAGCTTTAGCTTTTAATTGTACAACAGTAAGTTTAGATAAATCTTCTTTTTCTTCTTTTACTGCTTTCTTAACAGTTTCTACTTTAGGTTCTNCTTTAGGTTCTTCTTTGGCTTTTTTTACTTTTTCTTCTGAAGNTTTAGCNATAACTTCTTCTTTTTCTTTTTCTTTTACTGCTTCAACAGTAGCTTCTTCTTTATTAATTTTTCTTATTTTATCTTCCTCAGTTANATAATCAACTAACTCTCCACCATTTGCTTCTACAATAGCATTGGTTAAAACTCCTAAAACTAATTTAACAGAACGTACTGCATCATCATTAGCTGGAATAACATAGTCAACATCATCAGGGTCACAGTTAGTATCTACAATACCTATTACTGGAATACCTAATTTTCTAGCTTCCTTTATTGCACTAATCTCTTTACGAGGGTCTACAATAATTAAAGCGTTAGGTAATTGTTTCATTTCCCTTATACCAGATAAGTTTCTATCTAACTTCTCATACTCTTTCTTGATTTTGACAACTTCCTTTTTAGGTAACAAATCGAAAACACCATCTTTTTCCATATTTTCGATTTGGGTTAATCTTCCAATTCTTCTTCTAATTGTTTTGAAATTAGTTAAAGTACCACCTAACCAACGTTCTACTACATAATACATATCAGAACGAAGTGCTTCTTCTTTAGATGCCTCTTGTGCTTGTTTTTTTGTTCCTACAAATAATACTTTTCCTCCATCTTTAGCGATGTCATATAGTACTTTGTAAGCTTCCTCTATTTTTTTTGCTGTTTTTTGCAAATCGATAATATAAATATCATCTCTTGCTGTAAAAATATACTCTTTCATCTTTGGATTCCATCTTTTTGTTTGATGTCCAAAGTGAACACCTGCTTCAAGTAAATAACTCATTGAAACAACTGCCATAAAATCATCTCCTTTGTTTTTTCCTCCGAACACTTCTAAATAATCTCACCTCTTCGGCACTCGAAATTAAAATTCATGTTCGTGTATATTTCTTTTTAAAAAAGCCAACGTTATTATAACATACATAGCCTTTAAGAAACAAGCCTTTTATATGATTAAGTAGTTATTAATCAAAGTCTCATCGGATTAATGTCAACTTCTAATTTTATTTTACTACCTACTCCATAATGTTCTATAAGTTCCCTTAAAACATCATTTATTTCTTCTTTTGTTTTATATTTAATTAAACAACCAAATCGATATACATTTTTTATCTTAAAGACATTAGCCATAGTAGGTCCTAAAACAACATGGTTAGGTAATTTATTACGTAGATAATTTCCTATTTTTCTAGATATCTCAAATCCATATTCGTATTCCTTAGACATAATTTTAATAGTCGCTACAAAGCAAAATGGAGGATAAAACAATTTTTTTCTGATTGCCATCTCTCTTTTATAAAAACCTATATAATCATGTTTTTTAGCACACTCTATTACGTAATGATCAGTATTGAAGGTTTGAATAATAACTTCCCCTTCAATATCCTTGCGACCAGATCTACCTGACACTTGATTTAACAGTTGAAAAGTTCGCTCTGAACTTCTAAAGTCGGGTATATTTAAACCCATATCAGCATTAATAACTCCAACTAAAGACACTCTTCCAAAATCTAATCCTTTAGCTATCATTTGGGTACCTAGTAATAGATCATACTTATAATTGTTAAAATCATTAATTATTCTACTATGAGATCCCTTTGTAGTTGTTGTATCTAAATCCATTCTAACTATTCTAATATCTTCAAATATATTCTTTAATTCCTCTTCTAGTTTTTCAGTTCCTACACCAAAATCCTTCAAATTCTTTGCATGACATTCTCTACATTCACTTTCTCTTTTATCTGCATATCCACAATAATGACATCTTATTGTGTCGCTTGTTTTATGATAAGTCATAGCTATTTCACAATTAGGACACTTGTAGGTATAACCACAATTGGAGCAGGTTAAGACATTTGAATATCCTCTTCTGTTTAAAAGAATCATTACCTGTTCCTTTTTTTCTAGTTTTTCTTTTATTTTTTCTATCATTTCTAATGATATGATACGATGTCCCTTTTTAATGCTTTCTTTCATATCAATTACATGCACTTTTGGTAAATCTTTACCATTTATTCTTTCATCAAGTTCAAGAAAACCATAATATCCCTTTTTAGCTCTAGCATAACTTTCTAGTGATGGAGTTGCACTACCTAGCAATATTTTAGCATTATGTTTTCCAGCCCTAAAAAGCGCTATATCATAAGCATGATAGCGAGGGCTATTCTCTTGCTTATAAGTTGATTCATGTTCCTCATCGATTATGATTACACCAATATTAGATAAGGGTGCAAAAACAGCGCTTCTAGTTCCAATAACAATTGAAACCTCATCCCTTTCAACTTTACGCCACTCATCATACCTCTCACCATCACTAAGACGACTATGGAGAATAGCAACGTCAGATCCAAAATGATTTTGAAACCTAGCAACAAGTTGAGTAGTAAGAGCTATTTCAGGAACCAATACAATAGCTTTTTTTCCTTTGCTTATAACTTTATCAATAATATGCATATATACTTCTGTTTTACCACTACCTGTTATTCCGTGTAGTAAATATGTTTCCTTATTACCTTCTAAAAATAAATTTACAACATCACTCTGCTTAGGAGTTAGTTTGTGAATCTGAATATTATTAACATCACCTGAATCAAGGCGATATTTTTCTTCTTTAATCTCTTTTAACAATTCTTTTTTTAGTAAGGTTCTTAAAACATTTTGATTGCCTATATCTTTTTTTCTAACTTTCCCTAGTGATATAACACTATTTAAAATATCGTTTTGTAAAACTGATTTATTACTCTTAATATATAATTTGATTTCTTCTTCCGTTTTATTCAAGCAAATATACTTTTCCTCTTTAATATTTATTTTCGTATTTCTTTTGGCCTTAAGCGCTACTGGTAGCATTGTTTGATAACAGTGAATAAGAGGCGCTAAATAAAAATTAGACATATATGTTCCTAATTCTAATAACTCATCAGTTAAAACAGGATGATCATCTACTACATTAATAATTTCTTTAAGGTCATATGTATTTTTTTCAACACTGTCTCTTATGTCCATAACAAACCCTTCTAATTTTCTAGAACCAAAAGGTACCGTTACCCTAATTCCTTTTTTTATTTTGGCTTGTAGTTCTTCTTTAACATTATATGAAAACATCTGATTTTTACTTCCTACATTTATTTCTACTAAAACATCTATAATCATATTTAATCACCTCACTTCATATAATTTGTAATATTATTATACCATATAAAAGTCTCAATATTTGAATGCTACAAATTAAGAAAATTGACTTTTCAATATAAAAGTGATAATATATTGCTCGTTATTAAATTAAGATATAATGCTTTATTTTAGAAAAGAGGCTATTGATAAAATGAATTCTTTAGAATATGTAAAAATATTAACTTATGACAATAATAAATTGTTGTTAGAAGAAATGGAGTTATGCAGAATAATACCCATGGAACCTGCATGTTTACCATATTTCTTTGATATATTTTTGATGACAATTGATAAATCAAGCCGAAAGGGTGATATCATTTTAAACAAAAAGCAAGATGTTCAAGAGTTATGGGTAGAAAAGAAATATGAACAATATTATACAAGAAATATCATAAAATGTGCTTATATGCGTTGTAATAAAGAGGGAATAAATGTTTTTAAAGAATGTTATTACAAACGTACTTTAAAAGAATGTATAGATAAACTAAGCAATGTTTTTGTTAAAAATGGTACCATTCATACAATTGTGCCTTTTGATGGTGAATATGTTGTATTTGAATCTGATTATCCAAAACTTGAAAATGATGAAATAGAAGATATGATTGATAATATTTTAATAATAGAAAAAGGAAAGTCTTTCCAAAAAACAAAGTAGTATTATTTAAATAATACTACTTTTATTTATAAAAAACCTTTGATAGATATAATCCTTCTGGTTTAGCAGTTTTACCCGCTTTCCTTCTATCTTTAGCCTTGAAGATAGAAGCAATATCTTCTTTTTTTCTTTTGCCACTACCAACTTCTATTAAAGTACCTACCATATTTCTAACTTGATATTTTAGAAAACCACTTCCAACAAAACGGATATAAAGTTTGTCATTTAAAACTTTAACAGATGTTTCATAAATGGTTCTGATATTATTATCTTTTTTANCTTCAGCTGAGACAAATGATATAAAGTCATGTTCACCTTCGAAGTACTTTATAGCTTTTTTAATTTCTTCTGTATCTAACTTTTTATTATATTGGTATACAATATTTCTTTCGATAGGATTATATTCACCCATATTAAGTATATATACATATTCTTTTTTTATTGCTAAATATCTTGCATGAAAATCATTATTTACCTCTTCTGCATTATTTATGTGGATATCATTTGGTAATTTACTATTTAAAGCTCTTTTTAGTTTATAAGGTGTTATTGTTACATCAAGATCAAAGTGAGCCTTTTGGTCTAATGCATGTACCCCTTTATCAGTTCTACTAGCAGAATGAATGATGACTTTTTTATTATTGTTAATCTCAAATAAAGCTCTCTCTATTTCACTTTGAACGGTCTTTAGATTAGGTTGTTTTTGATAACCATGATAATTAGTTGCATCATAAGCAAAACTTATTAGATAACGCTTCATAATATAATCATCCTTGAGATAAAAAATGTAAATAATGCAATATGAAGTAAAATCATATTTTCATCTATTCTATTCCATTTATAAATTCTATAGTTTGTTCTCTTAGCATCTGGATCATACATTTTTACCTCCATTGCTAAAGCAACATCATCAGATGCTTTTGATGTTAAAAGAAATAATGGTACGATCATCGATGAAATAGCAATTACTTTACCCTTTAAACTAGAATGTCTAAAATCTATCCCTCTACTTGCTTGTGATTTTAATATTTTATTTGCCTGTTCAAAAATAGTTGGAATAAAACGTAGGGCTAAGGTTAATACTAACGATATTTTTCGAACCGGAATTTTTATTAGTGACAGAGGTAAAAGAATTTTTTCTATACCATATGCTATCTCACCTTTAGTAGTAGTGTATGTGATGACCATAGTATAGAGTATTCCTAACACTATTTTAACAATTGATATAATAGTCCCATACCATGAACCACCTAGAAAATAGGTAATTAGTATTAAAAAAATTATCAACATTTTAAGACTACTTACATTTTTAAGATATGTTTTTAATGGGACATTTGAAAATATTACCATACCTATTGTAAGGACCGTAAGCAGACTAAGTAAAATAATGTCATTTGTAAAAAGCATGCTAACAAAGATTACAAGGCATAACATCTTACTTACAGCATTCATTTTATGAAGCTTAGAATCACATACAAGATATTTTCCCATCATCGTATTAAACATTGCGATACACATCCTTTATCAAATCCTTAATATCAGTATATTCTCCTAATTTAATGCCTTTTTTAGTAGCCACTAAATCTTTGAATTGTACTATTTTAGGTAATGAAATTCCACATTTTTCAAATATCTCTTTGTTTTTAAAAACTTCCTTTTTAGGAGCATTTATTAAAACCTCAGCCTCATCCATAACTATAATGTCGTCTGCTATCACATTCAACATATCAATATCATGACTTACTATAATAATTGTTTTATTATATCTTTCCTTCATTTTTTTAATAAGTAGCATTAATTTTCTCTTATTATCATAATCAAGTCCAACTGTTGGTTCATCTAAAATGATAATTTTAGGATTAAATACTAAAACAGAAGCGATAGCAACTTTTCTTTTCTCACCAGCACTTAAATCAAATATATTTTTTTCTAAATAAGTTTCATCTAAACCGACCATAAGCAATGCATCTAAAACTTGTTTATAGATCTTTTCATTCTTATATTTATAATGTTTTAGCGCAAAAGCAACCTCTTGTCTAACTGTAGGATTAAAAAACTGATCCTCTGGGGATTGAAATACTAATCCTACCTTTCTTCTTAATTTTTGCAAATCACTAGACTTCATTCCTTTTGTTATATCAAAGCCTGCTATTTTAATGCTTCCCGTACTTGGTATAAGTAAACCATTTAATAATTCTATAAAAGTACTTTTACCAGAACCAACCCTTCCTATTATACCTGTTACCTTTTCTTCTTCTATTGTTAAATTAATATCTTTTAAAGCGGTATGTTCAAAAGGAGTAGATTCATTATAAATATAACTTACATCATTAATAATTATTGCCATAATACATCCACCATCTCATCCATATTAAATATCATCTTGTCTATTAATGCATATAATTGTAATTTTATAGATAAATCAACCATAAAAGGAACCTCAATTCCAATTCGATTAAATATCTTATCTTCTTTTAATACAGTTTTAATTGGCCCATCTATTAATATGGAACCATCCTTTATTATAACTAACCTATCAGCGTGATATACCTCATCTAAATTACGACTAAAGTTAATTACTGTTAATGATTTATTCTTATTTAATTGCTCTAACAAGTTAAAAATTTCTTTTTTTGTATTTGTATCTACCATTTCCAAATTTCCATCCATTATCAAAATCTTAGGATTTGAAACTAAAGCAGATGCTAAAGCTACCTTTTGTTTTTCGCCACCACTAAGTGTGGCTGGATCTTTATCAAGTAAATGGCTAATTTTTAATAAATCAGCTATCCTATGTACCATTTTTTGCATTTCACTTTGACTATAAGCGAGATTTTCCAAAGGAAAAGCTATTTCTTCTGCTACTGTTTCNCCGACAAAGTAATTTGTATCGCTTTCNAAAAGAATACTTATTCTTTTTCTAACATGGGCTAAATTGTCTTTGTTTAAAATTAAATCATCTATTTTAATACAATTATCTGAAGGCAGTAAACCAATTATGAGTTTAATTAGGGTTGTTTTACCACTGCCATTAGGACCTACAATAGATAACCATTCTCCCTCATTAATTGATAGATTAAACTTATCAAATACAAATTTACTTTTATAACGAAAAGACAAGTTATTAATTTCAATTATTTTCTTCATTGAACCACCCCACAAATATAGTCATTATTATACTAAAAAATACGCAAAAAGGAAACTATAACAATTTCCTTTATCTTACTTTTGGCTTACCAACATTGTTTTTAATAAAAGGCAAAACAATTCTTTCATATGTTGGATTTGCTACATTATATAGATAATACTCCATAATTTTTTCTTTACTGTTTAAGCATTCATACATTGTCAATTCTAATTCAAAAATTGCATCATTTAAATAATCCTGATTTCTGTTCGCTATATCATATACTTCTTTATCAAGGTGAAGCATTTTTTCAAAAAAGGAATAATCATCTTTTATTTTTATAACCTCTTCTAATATTTCTTTTTTATCCAAAATTCTTTTACTAAATTTTTCCCAAGTAAAAGAATCAATGATTTGTTGATAATTGCTACTTATATTTTTTCCTTCAAACATTTTTGCATACTTAAACCCAAGTTCTATATATTCTTTTTCTTTTTCATAAGCAATCTTAAATGCATCATCATCATTTACAATTTTATTTACTTCATCATATTCTTTTATTATCGACATCTTTGTTTTACCTTTAAGATAGTTATTAGTTACATCTCTACCTTCTAAATCCCTTTTTACATTAGTAAAATCTTTATCATATAGTGATATATTTGAAAGAACAATAAGTTGAATATTTTTGTATATTTTTTCAAAAGTTCCAACACCATAATCATTATTAATCTTTTCACAAGCTAAAGATAAGTAGTGTTCACTATTTTTAGTAGTTGCCCACTTATCAATAAAATTTTTCCCAAGTAAAATTTCTAATTTNAAATATAAATATCTATACATTGAATAACTAATATAAGTATCTGCCACAAGCTTTTTGGATAATCCAAATTTTTGTTTTTTTCTATCGTAATCAAACGGAATATCACAAAGATCATAAGTAATTGGTTTTACTCTTCTTGATTTTTTCATAGCATGTCCTTCATGTAAAATTTTTTCAATAATATCCTTATTCATAAGGTAGGGACTAATCTTAAAACCTGTTTGTTCAACATGGACTAATTCGTGAAATAATACATTACTTAAATTAGTATGTTTTTTTGCAACATCATCAAACAAAATTGTAATTCCCTTAGATGATGAACATGAACCAGCGTAAACACTTCTATATTTTGGATTTGTTTTAGTAATAACATATTTTCCATTTGATTCTTTAATATATCCTATATTTTGTAGATTGTTATTGATAGTTTCGAATTTAGTAAACACATTAGGTGCTTCATTAATATCACGAATAAAATTAATCTTTCCAGTTTTGTTTAATAATTTAATATTTCTTCTTATAAAAACTTCTGTTTTTGAAAGCTCTAATTCATACAGTTTATGGTTAATATAATAAGCATAAACTTTACTAAATGCTTCTAAAAAAAGTAACTTCTCTTCTTCATTATATTTATGTTCATTTAGATACCATAAAAGTTCAATTAATGAATTATCATTAAATTTGTTCAATATATTTTGTAAATAAATTATATTATCATCACTAAAATTCATCATAAATTCCCCCATCTTTTGTGTTTGATATTATAACATAATTGCAAAAAAAAGAAACGAAATGTTTCTTCTATACTAATTCTAAGATAACGATTAAAGCATCGTCACCTTTTCTTTCTCCTAATTTTAGGATTCTTGTATAACCACCGTTTCTATCTTCATAACGTTTAGCTAGATCATCAAATACTTTTTTTACAACTTCACTATCATTATGTAAGAAAGCAATGGCCTTGCGTCTTGCCACTAAACTTCCGTCTTTGCCATAAGATACCATCTTATCAAGCATTTTACGGACTTCTTTAGCTCTTTGCTCAGTTGTTTTAATTTTTTCATTTTTTATTAAGTCAATTGTTAGATTAGCTAACATCGAACGACGATGTTTACTATCTACTCCTAATTTACGATAAGCCATAATATCCCTCCTTACTAATCTTCGCTTTTAAAACTAAGACCTAATTCTTTAACTTTATTAATGACCTCTTCTAATGAGATTTTACCAAGATTTCTTATTTTTCTCATTTCGTTTTCGGTTTTACTAATTAGTTCTTGAACATTATTAATTGATGCTCTTCTTAAGCAATTATATGCTCTAACCGATAATTCTAATTCTTCAATAGACATTTCCAATACTTTTTGTTTTGGATCGTCATTACTTTTCTTCATCAATACTTTAATAGCATCTGTAAATTCTGGATCATCTAGTCTATCTAAATGAGTGATTAATATACTTGATGCTTGTTTTATTGCTTCTTGTGGTAATAAAGCTCCATTTGTCCATACCTGTAATACTAATTTATCATAACTATCATCTTGTCCAACACGAGCGTTTTCAACTTCGTAATTAACCCTTTCAATTGGAGAATATAATGAATCTATTGCAATAACTCCAACTTTGTCAGTTAAATATTGTTTATTTTCTTCAGCTCTAACATAGCCCCTACCTCTTCCGATAGTAAGTTCCATATCAACTTTTCCACCTTTAGCTATAGTAAGTATTTCTTGATCAGGATTCATAATTTCGATATCTGGACTTTTTGCAATACTTCCAGCCTTTAAAACACCCTCACCACTAGCGCTAATCTTTACTATTACGTCTTGATCAACATTCTTTTTAACTACTACTCTTTTTAAATTAAGTATAATAGCTGTTACATCTTCAACAACACCTTCTAGTGTTTGAAATTCATGCATTACGCCATCAATTTGAACACTTCTTATAGCATCCCCTGGAAGAGAAGATAGCATAACTCTTCTAAGAGCGTTTCCTAAAGTTGTACCAAAACCTCTTTCAAGTGGTTCTAATTCAAACTTTCCATAAAAATTGTTTTCAACATATTCTGTTATCTTATATTGTGATTTTTCATAAGTTAAACTATTATCTGTAGCTTCTTGATATTCAAGATTAACTGATAATTTCAATTCAGTGTTATTTGCAACATCTGTTGTTTTATTTGTCACTATAAATCACTCCTTTTCTTTTAATTACGAGGACGTTTTGGGGGACGACAACCATTATGTGGAATTGGTGTAATGTCATTTATTGCAGTTACTTCCAAACCTGTTGCTTGTAATTGTCTCATAGCCGTCTCACGAGTAGGTCCTAACCCTTTTACAAAAACTTCTACTTTGCGCATGCCAGCTTCCATTGCAGCTTTTGCTGCAGCTTCAGCAGCCATTCCAGCAGCATAAGGAGTATCCTTTTTTGATCCTTTAAAGCCTACTGTTCCAGATGCTGCCCAACTAACAGTGTTACCATCTTTGTCAGTAAGAGTTACAATCGTATTATTTTGTGTTGACTTAATATGTGCATATCCCTCTGGTATATTCTTCTTGATTTTCCTTTTTCTTGGTTTATATGCCATTTCATAACCTCCTTTTTTTAATTATTAACTAAGCTTTTTTCTTGTTAGCTACAACTTTACCACGGCCTTTACGAGTCCTTGCATTACGACTTGTTCTTTGACCTCTAACTGGTAATCCTCTACGATGACGAAGCCCACGATAGCTTCCAATCTCCATTTGTGTTTTAACGTTCATGTTAATTTCGCGTCTTAAATCACCTTCAACTAGATGTTTAGAAATCTCATCACGAATACGATTAATTTCATCATCATCTAAGTCTTTAGCTTTTTTATTGATATCCACTTTTACATTTTCTAAAATTGTTTTTGATAGACTTCTTCCAATTCCATAAATGCTTGTAAGTGCTATTTCAATTCTTTTTTCATTAGGTAATTCTACCCCTTTAATACGTGCCACTAGCACACCTCCTAACCTTGTCTTTGTTTGTGTTTTGGATTTTCACAAATAACTCTTATTTTTCCCTTACGTTTTACTATTTTGCATTTATCGCAAATCTTCTTTACTGATGCTAATACTTTCATGATTGCCCTCCTTATCGTTTATTCCACACTATACGCCCACGTGTTAAATCAAGAGGTGATAGTTCAATCGTTACCGTATCACCTGATAAAATGCGGATGTTGTTCATTCGGATTTTACCAGAAACGTGAGCAATGACGGTATGCTTGTTTGGTAATTCAACCTTGAATATACCTCCCTTTAAAACCTCTAATACTTTACCATCTACTTCGATAGTATCTTTTTTAGCCATTTTATCACTCTCCTGTTAATATTTGATAGCCATCTTTTGTTACTAAAACAGTATGCTCAAAATGAGCTGATGGTCTACCATCTTCAGTTACTATAGTCCAATCATTATCTAATATAGCAACTCTTCTTGTACCTAAATTAAGCATTGGTTCAACAGCAATCACCATTCCCTCTTTTAAACGAGGTCCAGTTTTTGGTCTACCATAATTAGGAACGTCCGGATCTTCATGAACACTAGTACCAACACCGTGTCCAACAAGTTCTCTTATAACACCTAATTTATATTGATTAGCATACTGTTCAATTGCGTGACCTATATCACCTATGTAATTACCATCTTTAACTTGTTTTAAACCTTCAAATAATGCTTTTTCTGTATGTTCAAGGAGATAAGCTTTTTCTTCACTAATGTCTCCAATAGCATAACTCCAAGCAGAATCACCATGATATCCTTTATAACAAGCACCTATATCAATACCTATTATGTCGCCATTTTTTAATTTGTAATTATTAGGAATTCCGTGTACTACTTCATCGTTAACCGATGTACAAATAGCTTTAGGAAAGCCTTCATATCCTTTAAAAGATGGCGTAGCGCCTTGACTTATAATATATTCCTCTGCGATTTTATCTAGTTCATTTGTTGTAATACCAGGTTTTAAGTAAGGTATTAGATGTTGATGCGTAAGGTATACAATGTGACCAGCTTTCTTTAAGAGTTCGATTTCTCTTTGACTCTTAATACTAATCATTCTTATCCTCTAGTATTTTTTCTATTTGAGAAAAAGTATAACTTTTACTAATACTAGCATCAACTACATCAAGAATTCCTTTTCCCTTGTAGAATTCTATTNCACCTTTAACCACAGTTAAGTATAGATCATATCTTTTGTTGAATGCTTCTTCATTGTCATCGCTTCTTTTAAATAATTCACCACTACACTTATTACAGGTTCCCTCTTTTACAAAGTTATCAAAATATTCGTTATAGATNTCACCACAAGCTTTACAAGTTAATCTTCCTGTTATTCTTTGCATTAGCATATCTTTTGGAACATCTAAAACTATAACATTAGTTATCTCTTTATTAGTTCCAGCTACTGCTTCTTCAAACATTTTAGCTTGTTCTAAAGTTCTTGGATAACCATCCAAAATGAAGCCATTTTTACAATCAGAATCTTCTAGTCTTTCTAAAAGAATTTTTAATGTTAATTCATTTGAAACAAGAAGACCTGATTTTTGTATTTCTGCAATTTCNTTACCAAGTTCACTTCCAGAAGAAGCTATATCTCTAAGTAAATCACCTGTTGAGATATGAGCTATATTATATTTTTCCTTTAGTAACCTAGCTTGAGTTCCTTTACCAGCTCCAGCTGCTGCTATTAGTATAATGTTAGCCATTATTTATTTCCCTCCATAATTTCTTGTAAGTAATATACTTTCAAGTTGATTATAGGTTTCTAATGC
>JGI24709J26583_10000821_pt1 | contig 26195 bp, 22 predicted proteins | sample BioPla2DNA1_FD_26583 | JGI IMG/M metagenome (IMG submission 26583) | reverse complement strand
TATAAAAGAGCCTACTATGTATGGCTTTCCTACAGTCGTCAAGGTCAAATACAGAGTACTTTGCTGTAACTTTTGCGGCTGTACTGCTACTGAAAAAATAAACTTCNANGCTGATGGATTCAACGNTAGCAAGAGACTTGAGAAAGTAGTGATAGATGAGCAAGAACTGCTAGGCTCAATAAAGGATACAGCATCACGCTACAACCTTGGCTGGGATACATGTAAAGATATTCATAAGAGATATCTGCAAAAGACCATTTCATTTAACCTTGAAAATGCAAAGATACTTGCCATAGATAAGTTTTCAATCAAACGAGGACACAAGTATGCAACTGTAGTAGTTGACTTGGAAACCAAAAGAGCTATTTGGGTAGGTGAAGGGAAAAGCATAAGTCAGGTCGATGAGCTCTTTAGACTATGTGGTGATGAAGGATGTAAGCAGATTGAGGCTGTTGCTATAGATCAGAGCGCAGGATTTGCCACCTGCGTTAAAAAGCACTGTCCTAAGGCTTTGGTTGTATATGACCTGTTCCATATCATTTATAACTACAGCAGACTGGTTATCAGTGCCATCAGAATCAGACTCTCAAGCGATAAGAAAATCAAAGACGACAAAGAAGGATACAGATTACTTAAAAACTCACGCTTCCTTCTATTAACAAGGAATTCTAGACTGCCGCTGAAAGGAAAACGAAGCTTGATAACCTCATTGATTATTACCATGATTTATACGCAGCTAATGAGCTCAAGGAGCTTCTACCTGACGTATTTAATACCTGTTCAAAAGATGAAGCAGAAAGGTTATGGAATGAATAGTATGAGCTTGCAATTAGCTCTAAAGTTAAGGGTTGCGAAGAAACAGTTAGATTGTGTTTGTGAAATTTTAGAATTTAGAAATTTTGGATTCGGAAGAGAGCTGGTAGCTATGACTGGAATTGAACCAGTGACCTCAGCATTATGAGTGCCGCGCTCTAACCAACTGAGCTACATAGCCACTTAGATGGCTGGGGTACTAGGATTCGAACCTAGGAATGGCGGAATCAGAATCCGCTGCCGTACCACTTGGCGATACCCCAACAGGTTTGTCATCTAATCATCGGTGGCAGGGGTACCTGGACTCGAACCAGGGAAATGGCGGGATCAAAACCCGCTGCCTTACCACTTGGCTATACCCCTAAGTAAATAATTACCCGAAGTAACTACCCGAAGTAATGATTGCGTTTGACAACACGGCACATTATAAGGAATAATTTTCTAATGTCAACAAAAATAAATTGCTTTTTTCTTATATTTTTAAAATAAGTTTTGTGTATATTTCAAAAATGGCTTATTTATCAGAAGGTCTCAAAAACACTCTTTAAAATTATCAGTTTCCACACATGTAGGATTTATAACCTTTGTTTTGTTGTTTTCTTTTACTTGTAGTTGACTGTAATCATGCTAGACTTAGAAAAGGCTTTAGATACGTGCGTAAACAAGGAAAAACATAGTGAGCCTCACTCCTGTATTAAAGCCTGTGCGGCTGACGACACTTAAAGAGTGTTTCATAAGGAACTTGCTTTTAAAACTGCAGCGTTGAAGCTGGAATCAGGTAAAAAGTCTATTTATAGATCCTAAGTAGCGGCACTTTCCGTTATGAATTCTAAAACCGGAATTTTCTAACGTTAGATATAATAACAGTGAGTTGCGTGTAACAGCATGCCTTACTTTGGATCATCTCATCTTACATACATACAAAAAATTACCTTCGGTAGCTTTTTCCTGTCCGAGAATAGAAACTATTAGCGCACATGTCACTCTTATCCTGTGCTTACATGATTGTAGGAGCATTCAGCATTTTGACAGATATCATTTTTAGGAAGTTTCTGCGCAGTGGAGAATGCAAATAAAAACATCTTACTCAAAAACTCAGTTTCCTCCTGTTAGCAAGAAATTCAAAACTGTCAGATGAAAGGAAAAAGAAGCTTTATAATCTGATTTATACGTTTCTTACGAGCTCTAAGCGCTTCTAATTGACGTATTAAATTCTCTTTCAAAAGATGAAGCAAAAAGGTTTTAGAATGAATTGCATGAGCTTGCAATAAGCTCTTAGTTTTAAGAAATTTCCATGTTTGCAGGCGATCTGAATAAACACTACAAGGATGGCATTATAAATTCAGGCAAATATTGCATCAGAAGAGGTGTTTCTTAGGTGATTAACAACAAGATCAAGGTTCTCAAAATTTAGGCTTATGGTCTTAGTGACCTTTCCAATTTCGTCATGTCATAGGAGCAGTGAATGTTGAAAATGGAGTTTGAATATCAGATTCCAGAAATGAAAAAAGTTCGCCTAGCGAACTTCTTAAGATTGGTTGCGGGGGCAGGATTTGAACCTACGACCTTCGGGTTATGAGCCCGACGAGCTACCAAACTGCTCCACCCCGCGTCAAATTGTGAACACATGATATAGGGAACGAAAAATTTTGTCAAGCGTTTTTGTGAGATATATTTGATATTTTATTTTAATATTGTGTTAGAACCGCATTGATATACCGATTGTATACTTTATTAACTTTATATTTATTTAGGTAACTTCAGAAAAACAAGGAAGGCAAGTTTAAAGGAAGCTGCACTTTGCTGCTTCCTTAATAAAAATTATGCGTTGATGTGAGCTTCTTCCTGAGCTACACGTAACAACTCATTTAGACCAACTTTTGAACAGGTCTTCTCATCAACTCTCTTTACGATGATAGCTGTATATAGTGAGTACTTACCATCCTTTGAAGATAGGTTACCTGCACCACCTGCGATATGTACATTCTTACCAACCTGTGCGCAAGAACCTACAGTTGCCCATGTATCAACCATGGTGCCTGAACCTACGTGAGCACCGATGTTAACAAAAGATGGAAGGCAGATTGTGTTTGGCTCTAGGTAAGCACCACGACGTACAACACATCCAGGGCATGTACGAATACCAGCCTGAGCGAATTTCTCAGCTGAGTAGCCATCAAACTTTAGAGGTACCTTATCGTAGAATGCGCCACCAGGAACTTCAGTCAGAAAGTTATCCTGAATACGGAAAGATAATAGAACAGCTTTTTTGATCCACTGATTTGTTACCCAATCACCGTCTTTCTTTTCTGCAACTCTGATTACGCCAGAATCTAATGCATCGATAACCTGCTCAATAGCATCCTTAACTTCTTTGGAAACAGTCTTTGAATTGATATTTGCGAGGTTTTCAAAAGCTTCATCAATGATTGGCTGTAGATCTAAAACAGAAATTCTAAACTCCTATTAGTAAAATATTCTAGGATTCATCCAGAGCTGCTTTTAGTGCTGCAGTTAGTTCCTCTTTTTTAGATGAATCTAGTGGTAATCCGTTCACATCGGTAATTGCAAAGAAGTCATCAGCTCTCTCACCAGTGGTGGTAATTCTTGCTGCTCTGATTAGACAACCTAAGCTACCAAGTGTTATGCCGATTTTAGCCAACAGGCCTTGTCTGTCAAGCGTAGAAATTTCCAGTTTTGTCTGCTTTTCAGACTGAGTTTCGAGGTATGAAATCTTCGTTGGAACGTCGAAAATTCTTTCATTAACTGTAGGAATATCAAGAGGTTGAGGTGTATTGTCAAGACCTGCAATAATAGCCTTTCGAAGGTTGTTTAGACGGTCATGATCAAGAGGCTGTCCTTTTTTATTTTGGAACATAATCGTGCACAATGCATGATAATTATGCGTAATAAAAATCTGTGCACTAAAAACGTTCAAGCTCTTCAAAGCCATTGTTCTGACAATGTTTCCGAAGACTGTAGGTGAGTTTGACTTATAGTAAACCAAAAGCTCTGTACCCACATTTGGTGTCTTAGAAAACAGGATGAGCGGCGCCTCAGAATTAGGGAATCTTAAGATATTTCTGGTGTGCCATGCGATGTCCTCAGGCTGATAATGAGTAAAGTACTCATTAGGGAACTGACGCATAAACTTAAGCACCTGATCCTTATCGGAGCTGCTAGTAAGCTCAAGCACTTTTGACTGTCTTTCAAGAACCTGCTGCTTCATGCTCTCAACGAGATCTTTATCCTCAGAGACTAGAGCGGTCTTTGTAGCCTGATAAAGCTGACGGAAGATATTATCCTTCCATGAGTTCCATACATTATCATTTGTGGCACTGATGTCTGCTACAGTCAGACAGTAAAGCAGATTCAGATGTTCCTCATCCTTTACAAAGTCAGCAAAGTTATTGATCACCTCAAGATCGGTAATATCACGTCTTGTGGCGGTAGTACTAAACTGAAGGTGTGAGCCGATAAGCCAGGAGATGATACCTGTCTGATACTCGTTATAGTTATGCAATCTGCAGAATGATGCTGCCTCTTTAGCGCCTAAGCTTGCGTGGTTGCCACCACGACCTTTGGCAATATCGTGAAGAAGGGAAGCTGTAACTAAAAGCTCAGGCTCCGAGATCTTTTTGTAGATGGCTTTAAAGAGTTGGTAACTAGGATCATTACTATGAGAGAGATCGTAGATATTTTTAATTACACGAATAGTGTGCTCATCCACACTGAAAAGGTGGAATCGGTCAAACTGAGCTAAACCTTCGATTCTAGACCACTGAGGGGAATAGCTTGATAGCACTCTAGTTTCATGGAGCAGAGAGAACACCAAAGAAACGCTGTCTACTTTTGATAAAAGATTTCTGAATTTCTTTCTGCAGATCTCAGATGTAATCAGGTAGTCACTGAGATCGCGACGACCTTCACGTAGAGCGCGAAGGCAGTTCACATGGATACTCTTGATATCAGGGTGGGAACTGATTGTCAGGAAAAGATCCAGGATCTTATGAGGATCATTTTTAAACAGTTCATGATCAAGCACATCAATATAGCTGCCTTTCTGAACAAAGGAGCTGTCAAGGAAAACCGGATCAGAATAGCTTTCACCAACATATCCTTTAATATTTAAGGATACCTGCTGTACAAGAATATTAGATAATTCTCTGATGCGGTTAAAGGTTCTGAAAAGATCACGCATCATGCTTTCTACAGGAGCGTTTCCTTCCTCACCATAACCTAACATTGAGGCAACGTTTTTCTGGAAATCCAGTCTTAGGATATTAGATTTTGAATTGCAGTGAATAGCAAAACGCACATCCCACAAAAATGACTGGCAGGATAAGTATTCTTTATTTTCTTCTTTAGTCAGAAGACCTGCTGCATAGAAATCATTATTTTTTGCATTGGAGATCTTGATGGCAATCCACTGCATGATGTGCAGGTCGCGAAGGCCGCCAGGGCATTCCTTTACATCAGGTTCAAGAGAGTAGACTGTATCTCTAAAAGAAAGATAGCGTTTTTTCTGCTCTTCAATTTTAGCTTCAAAGAATTTCTCATCATCCCAGAAATCATCATTAGACAAAGCGGTTTTCAGATTCTGATAAACCTCTTCTGAGCCGGTTACAAAATGAGTTTCAAGAAGATTAGTAATGATGGTGAGATCTTCACGGGAGGCAAGTACGGTTTCTTTTATGGTTCTGACAGATAAACCAATATCTAATTTTAAATCCCATAAAAAGGAAACGAACTTTTCAATGATTTCACGGGTTTCAGGTAAGATAGGATCAACTTTTGAAACAATAAGCAAATCAATATCTGATTCTAGAAACTGCTCACAGCGGCCAAATCCGCCTACAGCCACCAGAGCGAGGCTATCAATCTTATCGAGATTAAAATGATGCCAGATCTTATCTAAGCCTCGGTTGATGTCTCTTGTTTCTTCCTTTAATAAGCTTGAGACCATAAATCCTTTAAAGAAGCACTCCTTTCTATACTCACGATATGCTTCAATAAGTTTTCTACCTTGTTTGATATCAAACAAATCAAGATCCGGTCCGTTAAACGGATAACTTGTAGAAACTTCACTAGTTATCACTTTTCTTGGAGCAGCAATAGTCTCAAACATATTTATATCTTATCTTAGTTACTGATAATGCGAGGGAAGTCCTCGTCCTTTCTTAAGGTTAGAACTTCAACACCGTCTTTTGTAACCAGTAAAGTATGCTCATATTGAGCAGATGGCTGTTTGTCTGCTGTAGTTACAGTCCATCCGTCTTTACGGTTAACCTTACACTTATAAGAACCTGCGTTAATCATAGGTTCAATAGTAAAGCACATGCCTTCTTGCAGAATAACATTATAGTTATTTCTGTAATGAAGAACCTGAGGTTCCTCATGGAAACCTGCACCGATACCATGTCCACAATAATCTCTTACGATAGAGAAGCGAGCTTTATCTGCAACTTTTTGAATTACTGCACCAATATCGGCTAGATTTGATCCAGGACGGACAGTTTTAATAGCCTCATACATTGCTTCTTGAGCACATTTGCACAGCAGCTCATTTCTAGGAGAGGTGTGGCCAACTATATACATTCTTGAGCTGTCACCGTGATAGCCATCCTTAAGCACGGTAACATCTATATTTACGATGTCACCTTCTCGAAGTTTTGTCTGGCTAGGAATGCCGTGACAAACAACTTCATTGATACTGATACATGTTGCTTTTGGATAACCCTGATAACCTAAATCAGCACTCTTTGCATTTTCCTTAGTCTGCATGTACTCATTCATGATGTTATCAAGTTCTTCGGTAGTTACACCTGCAACAACATAAGGTTCGATCATTTCAAGAACGCGAGCGGTGGCTGCGCCAACTTCACGCATTTTTTCAATCTCGCTAGGAGACTTTAAAGTAATATTCATTTTTTTATCCTCGATATTTATGATAATTATATATTTTTTTTAGAGTTAATTCTTATCTTTAAATTACTGCGATTTTTTTCTTGCACTATGGTAAAAAATTATTTATTCCATGCTAAAATAGTTTGCCTTTATGTGGGTACATAGAGGAATTGTATTCGGAATATACTGAATACATTATATTTTTTTAGAAAACGCACACTGTTTATATACGATCCGAGCTGGGTGCTACATCTGTAGTTTGCCGGACGAAACAGTGGAGGCTTAACCCTTACAATTTGAGGATATTTTATGTCTACCATCACTATGCGCGATATGCTACAGGCTGGCGTTCACTTCGGTCACCAAACACGTTACTGGAATCCTAAGATGAAACAATACATCTTCGGTGCTCGTAACGGTATTCATATCATCAACCTAGAAAAGACAGTTGAGTGCTATGAGTCAGCTTTAAACTTCCTAAGCAACACTGTTGCTCACAAAGGTAAAGTTTTATTCGTAGGTACAAAGCGCGCAGCATGCGATAAAGTAGGTCCTGCAGCTACCGAGTGTGGTCAGTACTACGTTGATCACCGTTGGTTAGGCGGTATGTTAACAAACTGGAAGACCGTTCGTCAGTCAATCAAGCGTCTAAAGGATCTTGAGGCTCAGTCACAAGACGGTACTTTCGACAAGTTAACTAAGAAAGAAGCATTATTACGTACTCGTGAACTTGAGAAATTAAACCGTTCATTAGGCGGTATCAAGGAGATGGGTGGCTTACCAGATGCATTATTCGTAATCGATGCTGATGTTGAGCACATTGCAATTCAAGAAGCTAACAACCTAGGTATTCCTGTTGTTGCTATCGTTGATACAAATTCAAACCCAGACGGCGTTAACTACGTTGTTCCAGGTAATGACGATGCTATTCGTGCTGTTGACCTATACTTAAAGGGTGCTGTTGAGACTATCAACGCAGCACGTGCTGATGCAGTTCAGAAGGAGAAAGACGAGAAGGCACTAGCCGAAGCTGCTCCAGCTGAAGAAGCTCAGAAGGCTGAATAAGTTTTCGTCAAATAAGATCACTTGTGATCCTTGTGCTCTAAGAGTTTCTTAGGGTTTTGAAAATTTCAAAGGCCGGTTAATCCGGCCTTTAACAGATTAAGAGGAATAAAAACATGGCTACCGTAACCGCTGCTATGGTTAAAGAATTACGTGACGCTACTGGCGCAGGTATGATGGATTGTAAGAAGGCTTTAGTTGCTGCTGACGGCAACATGCAGGCTGCTATTGACGCAATGCGTAAGAGCGGTGCTGCTAAGGCTGCTAAGAAGGCTGGCCGTACAGCTGCTGAAGGTATCATCACTGTTGCTCAGAACGGCAACAAGGTTGCTTTAGTAGAAGTTAACTCAGAGACTGACTTCTGTGCTAAGAACGCTGAGTTCGTAACTTTCGCTCAGAAAGTTGCTGATTTAGCTTTAGCAAACAACATCGCTGACGTTGAAGCATTAAAGAATGCTCAGTTAGATGGTCAGACTGTTGCTGAGGGTTTAACAGCTCTAGTTGCTAAGATCGGTGAGAACTTACAGTTACGCCGTGTAGCAATCGTTGAGGCACAGGACGGTCAGACTGTTGGTCTATACGTTCACTCAAACAAGCGTATCGGCGTTGCTGTAGTTCTTCAGGGCGGCGACGAGACTGTTGCAAAGCACGTTGCAATGCACGTATGCGCAACTAAGCCAGATTTCGTAAAACCAGAAGACGTATCAGCAGAAGTTGTTGAGCACGAGCGTCAGGTTCAGATCGACATCGCTATGAAGTCAGGCAAGCCACAGGCTATTGCTGAGAAGATGGTTGAAGGCCGTATGAAGAAGTTCACCGGTGAAGTATCTCTAACCGGTCAGCAGTTCGTTATGAACCCAGAAATCACTGTAGGTCAGATGCTTAAGGAAGCAAATGCAGATGCAGTTTCATTCGTTCGCTACGAAGTAGGTGAGGGTATTGAGAAGCAGACTGTTGATTTCGCAGCAGAAGTTCAAGCTCAAGTAGCAGCCGCACAGAAATAATTTGCGGAGTTAATAAATGTCTTCAGAGCAGAAAAGTAAAGCACGTAGAATCCTACTTAAGATCTCAGGTGAGGCTTTAAGTGGTGATGGTGGTTTTGGTATCGATCCACAGGTTCTATCTCAGACAGCTAAGGCTATCAGAGATGTTCAAAAGCACGGAGTACAGACCGTACTAGTAATCGGCGGTGGTAACATCTTCCGTGGAGCAGCATTACAAAAGACAGGTTTTGATAGAGTTTCAGGCGACCAGATTGGTATGCTTGCAACCATCATGAATGGTCTTGCAATGCGTGAAGAATTAAAAGCTCAGGGGGGCAGCTGTATTTTAATGAGTGCTTATGGTATTCCATCAATCACTACACAGTACAGCGCAACCATCGGCAGACAATTACTTGAAGAGGGTAATTCTCTAATCGTAGCCGGAGGCACAGGTTCTCCATTCTTTACAACCGATACAGCTGCTGTTTTACGCGCAATTGAACTTCAATGCTCTGAAGTATTAAAAGCCACTAAAGTTGATGGCATTTATACTGCAGACCCAGTCAAAGATAAAACTGCAACCAAGTTTGATAAGTTGACCTTTGATGAGGTTATCGCTAAGCAGTTACAGGTGATGGACCTCACTGCTTTTGCATTAGCACGTGAACATCACATGCCAATTAGAGTTTTCTCTATGAATAAAACAGGTGCCTTTGACAAAGCCGCATTAGGTGGTGATGAAGGTACAGTGGTTAGTGACTAGGAGTCCATTATGTTAAAAGAAGTACAGAACAACACTGATACTCGCATGAACAAAGCGTTAGAATCATTAGATTCACGTCTTTGCAAGATTCGTACAGGTAGAGCACAGCCTGCATTACTAGACGGTATCATGGTTGACTACTACGGTAGCGCAACCCCACTACGTCAGGTAGCACAGGTTAACGTTGAAGATGCTCGTACCTTAAAGCTAAGTGTATTCGACAGAAACGCAATTAAAGATGTTGAAAAAGCAATTCAGCAGTCTGAATTAGGCTTAAATCCAGTAGTTGCTGGTACTGAAATGCGTGTTCCACTACCTCCATTAACAGAGGAGCGTCGTAAGGATCTAGTTAAGATCGTTAAGGGCGAAGTGGAGCAGACTAAAGTTGAGATCCGTAACATCCGTCGTGATGCAAACGATAAGATCAAGGCTTTACAGAAAGACAAGCAAATCTCTGAAGATGAACAGCGTTCAGCAGAAGAGAAGATCCAGAAGGCTACTGACGCTGCAATTAAGAAGGCAGATGAGCTTTTAGATGCAAAGCAGAAAGAGTTAATGGAAATCTAATTAACTCATATGCAGAACATATCTGAAAATTCGGGGAGCATTGTTGCTCCTCGTCATTTAGCTATAATTATGGATGGCAATGGCAGGTGGGCAAAGAATCGTGAAAAACCACGTGTCAGTGGCCATCGCGAAGGTGCAAAAGCTGTCAGACGTGTTATAACTGCGTGCGCTCAGTTAGGCGTACAGGAATTAACTCTGTTTGCCTTTTCAAGTGAAAACTGGAAAAGACCTAGTTTAGAAGTTAATGCGTTAATGACTTTGTTTGTAGAGTCTATAAAACGCGAAAGCTCTTCATTGAAAGAAAACGGTATTCGCACTAAGATTGTAGGCGACATATCAAGATTTTCTCCAACTCTTCAAGAACAAATTCACAAAGTAGAACAACTGACTGCTGACTGCAGTTTAATGAATTTAAACATTGCAGCAAATTACGGTGGTCGTTGGGATATTCTTCAGGCCTGCAGGCAACTGACTGAAAAATGCATGGAAGGTCAGCTTGCAGTTGATGATTTGACAGAAGCAGATTTGTCACAGGTTCTAAGTGTAAGCAAAGACGTTGATCTTATGATTAGAACAGGCGGCGAAAAAAGAATCAGTAATTTCTTAATGTGGCAGGCTGCGTATGCTGAACTGTATTTTTCAAATACACTATGGCCTGACTATGATAAAGAGGATCTGCTAGAAGCCTTTGCCTTCTTTAACGGAAGAGAAAGACGTTTTGGTATGACCTCAGCTCAAGTTCAAAATAAGGAAGTAAAAGATGCTAACTAGAATTATTACCGCAATTGTACTGATTGCAGCAGTTTTAGCATGGTTGTTTAAAGCTTCATATCCTATCTATGCTATGGGTGCTTTATTTATGTATGCAGTAAGCGCATACGAGATGGGCCCTCTAATAGGCTTTAAAAGTAGACTTTCATTCCTTGCTATATCAACAATTCTAATAGCAGTTTTATTTGCTGTTACCACACCAGGTAATTTCCCGGTAAAAATTCCTGCATATACCAAATACATCGTAGCCTCAGGCCTTATTGTATGGTTATGCTCAATTCCATTATTACTTAAATTCCCACATGATACTTCATGGCACAATTCAAAAATTGTAAGCTCTATAATCGCACTTTTAATGCTGATTCCGTTTACCTTTGGCTTACTGATTCTGCGTGCTGATCAGTATTTACAGAATTTTAATACAGGTGCATGTGTGGTACTGAGTGTAATGGCTTTAGTATGGTGTGCAGATTCTGGCGCTTATTTCTCAGGTCGATTCTTTGGTAAGCACAAGATGCTTCCAAACGTAAGCCCTAAGAAGACCATTGAAGGTTTAATCGGCGGCTTAATCATTGCCCTGGTGGGGATGTTTATTTTTATTAAATTAGGTTTCTTTGGTTCATTTGCAAATAATCCTACAGCTTTACTTGTAGCATCAGTTGCAACCATCATTTTCTCAGTGATTGGTGATCTTGTGGAGAGTATGTTCAAGCGTCTTGCCAATATTAAAGACTCAGGAAAGATCTTTCCTGGTCATGGAGGTATGCTAGACAGAATTGATTCTCAGTTAGCTGCAATTCCTGTATTTTTAACTGTCTACTTCTTAATGAATGGAGAGTTATTCTAATTATGCGTTCTGTAACCTTATTAGGAGCAACAGGCTCAATTGGTACCTCAACACTTGATATTTTAAAAAGACATCCAGATGAGTTTAAACTTCACGGTGCAGCAGCATTTACCTCTGTAGACAAGATGGTAAAAATTGTTGAAGAGTTTCATCCCCAGCGAGTGGCAATGTTTGATACTTCTTCAGCATTAAAGCTAAAGGAGGCTTTAGCTGCAAAATCACTGTGCTGTGAAGTGTTAGACGGACCTCTTGGTGTTGAAGAGGTAGCAGGTGACGGTGCTTCTGATATTGTTGTAGATGCAATTGTAGGTGCTGCAGGTTTAAAGCCTGTTATGGCAGCTGTAAAAACAGGATGCATCATTGCACTTGCAAATAAAGAAGCTTTAGTCATGTCAGGCAAAATCTTCTTTGAGCAGGTTAAAAAATACGAAGCAAAAGTATTACCTGTAGACAGTGAACACAGCGCAATTTTCCAGTGTCTTCCATATGAGGCTCAGGAGAATTTAGGCTACTGTGATCTAAAAGCAGCCAACGTTAATAAGATCCTACTTACAGGTTCAGGCGGTCCTTTTAGAAACACTCCAGTTGAGGATTTGTCTTTTGTAAACGCAAAGCTGGCAATTGCTCATCCTGTATGGTCTATGGGGCCTAAGATTTCTGTAGATTCTGCTACTATGATGAACAAAGGTCTTGAGTTTATCGAGGCAAGATACCTGTTTAATGCAACCGATGAAGATATCCAGGTTGTAATTCACCCTCAGTCTGTTATTCACTCAATGGTCTCATATACAGATGGTGCAGTCCTAGCTCAGTTAGGCCAACCTGATATGAGAATACCAATTGCTGTGGCTTTAGGTTTTCCATCAAGAATTCACTCTGGCGTAAGCCCACTTGATTTTACTAAGGTATCAAGCCTTACCTTCATGCAACCAGATTACACAAGATATCCTTGTTTAAAACTTGCAATGCAGTCAAGTAAATCAGGTCAGTGTGCAACTACTTCTTTAAATGCGGCTAATGAGGTTGCAGTGGATGCATTCTTAAACGACAGAATCGGTTATCTTGATATAGCAAAGGTAGTAGATAAGGTTTTACAGACTATTGAGGAAAAAACACTTAGTGATATTGATGAAGTATTAGAGGTAGACTCAAGAGCTCGTCAGATTGCAGAACAAAGTATAGGAGCTCTTTAATGGATGGTTTTGTTGGCGGCTTAGTATATCTATTAGTTGCTATCGGTATTTTAGTAACTATTCATGAATTAGGTCATTTCCTAGCTGCAAGAGCTTGCGGAGTAAAGGTACTTCGCTTTTCAATCGGCTTTGGACCTATCATTTTTAAGATGACCGGCAGAAACGGATGTGAATATGCATTAAGTGCAATTCCTCTTGGCGGTTATGTAAAGATGGAAGGTGAAAACGATCTTGATGAAGAGCAAAAGGAACTGCCAAAAGATTCTTTTAAAGCTCAGGGCGTCTTAAAAAGAGCCATTATTATTTTCGCAGGTCCTTTCTTTAACTTCCTGCTTGCAGTATTACTCTTTACCTTAAATAACATGCATGGTGTAACCATAGGTTATCCTGTAGTAGGTTATGTGCTACCAGAGAGCAGTGCAAGTGCTGCCGGTTTTAAAACATACGATAAGATTATTTCATTTGATAATAAGGAAGTTAATTCCTGGAAGAACATCATGATTGAGATCTTCGATAACATGGGACACGATAAGAACATCCCTGTAAAGGTCTCAGAAAATATCGGTAAAGGTCCTGTAAGAGAACTTTCAATCAATTTAAAAAACGTAAAATTAAATCGAAATGATGATCCTCTTCAGAAAGCAGGTTTTATTCCATGCTTTGGAAAAATTACCAATGAAGTAGGCGCTATTGTTGAAAATTCACCTGCTCAGAAGGCTTCCATAAAAGTTGGAGACATCATTACTCAGATCAATGGCGTAAAAATCGATTCCTGGAATGCATTAAGAGATATTATCGAAAGCTCTGAAATCAGAGAACTTGAAATGGTAGTAGAGCGCGATGGCGTTAAATACCTGACAACCGTACAGCCTGTTATGCAGTATGACAAACTTACTCAAAAGATGAGACCATTTGTTGGTGTTGGTGCTACTATCGAACATATAGAAGGATTATCAGAGAATATCAAATATGGATTTGTAGACGCATCATTAAAAGCTGTCGATGACTGCGTTGATATGTCAAAACTTGTGCTCGTTTCCCTTTATAAGCTGGCTAACGGTTCAATCTCTACAGAAAATATTTCAGGCCCTATTGCTATTGCCAAAGGAGCACAGGAAAGTGCTAATATAGGTTTATTTTTCTTTCTCACTTTTTTGGCAGCTATTAGTGTAAACTTAGGTATCTTCAATTTACTGCCGATCCCTGTGTTAGATGGCGGTCAGCTTATGTTTATAGCCTATGAGGCAATAAGAGGAAAGGCTCCTAGCATTGCGGTACAGAAGATACTGACTATAATGGGGTTAGCAATTTTACTGTCATTGATGGTATTTTCAGTTTTTAATGACGTAAAAGGTTTATCATACTGAAAATAATTTTCTGAAGAATGAGAAATTATTTTTAGCGTGTTCACAATTTTAAATGACAACTAGTTGATCTTATTAAACAGTTTTTTAAATGACTGTTACAATATAAAATCGCTAATAAAGAGATCTCAAAATAGTGAGATTAAAATATAACTTAAGCAAACAGTTCGGTTTAACGATGAATAAATATAGAACACTAAGATTAGCAAGCATGGTATTAGCTCTTGCTGCAGTCATCTCCACACCTTTGGTGGCCACTGCCCAAAGTTCTGACTCAGTAATTTCAGAAATTCAAATCAACGGTTTAAATCGTGTATCGAAAGGTGCAGTTTTACTTGCACTTCCTGTAAAGGAAGGTGATGTAATCACCAAGGAAAACACCACTTTAGCTATGCGACAGTTGTATGCTACAGGTGATTTTGATGATGTTAAGTTATCAAAAGATGGTGGCAAGTTCATCGTAACTGTTAAAGAAAAACCAACTATTGGCGGTATCGATTTTTCAGGCAACTCCAATATTAAAGATGAAGATCTAAAGAAGGTTGTTGAGCAACAGGGCATTCGATCTGGTGAAGCTTTAAATACGCAGAGTCTGAACAGAATTGAAAAATCACTTGAAGATTACTATCACTCATCAGGTATGTATCAGGCAAGTGTAAAGGCTGTAGTTACTTATCTTCCAAGAAACCGTGCTGATGTTAAGATTGAAATCACTGAGGGTAAGGCTGCTGAAATCTCTCAGATTAACATTGTAGGTAACGATCATTTTGATGAAGAAGCGCTTTTAGCTCAGATGCAGCTTCGAGATGACGTTCCTTGGTGGAACTTTCTTGCAAATCAAAGATACAACGGTCAGTCTTTCAGAGCTGATCTTGAGTCATTAAAGACCTACTACATGGACAGAGGTTATGTAAACTTTAAGGTAGATTCAACATCAGTACAATTAACTCCTGACAAGAAAAATATTTATCTGACCATAGCTGTTAATGAAGGTGATTTATACCATATAAGCGATGCTACAATCACTGGTGACCCATTAAAGTATGGTAAAGAATTAAAAGAAGCTATCACCATTGAAAGCGGTGAAGTATACAACCAGAGACGTGTAACTGAAAACGAAAAGACCTTAGCAGGTATTCTAGGTAAGTACGGTTATGCCAATTCTGAGGTTAAGGCATATCCTACATATAATGAAAAGGATAAGACTGTAACCATCAACTTCAACGTAATTCCTGGTAAGCGTATCCACGTGGCACAGGTACTCGTAGATGGTAATGATACATCTGATGATACTGTTATTCGCCGTGAAATGCGTCAGACCGATGGTTCATGGTTATCAACAGAGGCTATTGAAAACTCTAAGTTAAGATTAAACAGAACAGGTTACTTTGAGACTGTTGATGTTACAACAGAAAGCTCAGGTTCAACTGATGATACTGTAAATGTAAGAGCAAAGGTTAAGGAAAGACCAACAGGTTCTATTTCTGGCGGTATCGGTTTTGGCACAGACTCAGGTTTAACAATTCAGGCTGCGATCTCTCAGAAGAATCTATTCGGCTGGGGTGTTAAAGGTCAGGTTTCTGCATACCAGAATGATTATCGTAAACACATGGAATTAGGTTATACCGATCCATACTTTACTGTTGATAACGTAAGTTTCGGTGGTCGTATTTACTCAGATAAGTACGAAGGTGATGACGATACTGATGTAGCAGATTACACCAATAATACAATTGGTTTAGACTTCACATTAGGTTACCCATTAGCTGAAAACTGGTATATCGATTACAGTTTAGGTTACGAAAGGGCTAATATTAAGAATAATTCAACCCGTTTCCAGCAGGCTGATGTATTCTTCTCAACCTACTCAAATGGAAATGTAAGAGAAGTAACCTTAAATGAGTATAAGTTCACTGTTGATTTTACTCATGACAGTTTAAACAAAGCAGTTTTCCCAACTGCAGGTAACAAGCAGACTGTTAGCTTCCTTGCAACAGCACCAAATTCAGATGCACGTTACTTCAAGACAACAGTTGAGACTATGCACTACTTCCCATTAGATGTTAATGAAGACTATGTGTTCACTGTGCGTGGCAGAGCCGGTTACGGTAATGGTTATGGTACTAAGAATGGTGAGAGGGAAATCATGCCATTCTATGATAACTTCTATTTAGGTGGTTCTGACTGGTTACGTGGCTTTAGTAGAAATGCAGTTGGACCTCATGCATTGTATCTGAACAGTTCAACAGGAAGCTACTACGAGTCTGGTTCATCAATCGGTGGTAACGCATTCTGGGCTACTACTGCAGAACTTATTATCCCAACCCCACTACTGTCTGAGGCATACAAAAACTCAGTACGTACCGCTATCTTCTTTGATGCCGGTGCTTTGTGGGATTCAAGATCAAAAAATTATGCAGTAGATTATACCGATTCAAATAAATACCGTACTTCACTTGGTCTGAGTGTAACCTGGATGTCCCCAATGGGCCCACTAAACTTCACTCTGTCAAAGGCTATCAAGAAGTATGAAGGTGATTCAACGCAGGCATTTAATTTCAATATCGGAAGCTCATTCTAATAACAAGGAGAATCAAAATGTTTAAAAAATTAGCGATGGCTGCAGCTTTATCATTAGCTTTAGTTTCAGCAACAACAGCAACAGCATTTGCAGAGGATGCAGCTCCAAAGGCAAAATCAGTTGATGTAGCAGTTGTTAACTTACGTCTGATTATGGCTGAACTACCACAGGCAAAGGCTGCATCAGAGGAGCTTCAGAAAGAATTCGGCCCTCGTTCAGAGGAACTTCAGAAGATTCAGCAGGAAGGACAGAAGCTAGAAGCTCAGTTACAGAATGCTAAGGGCGATGATGCAGTGAAGATTCAGAGAAAGCTAGCTTCAATGAAATCAGAGTACGATTTAAAGGTACAGGCTCTACAGGAAGATTCTCAGAAGAAAGAGCGCACAGTTGAGATCAAACTTGCTAAGTTAGTACAGACAGCAATTGACAGAATCGCAAAAGAGCGCGGTATTTCTTTAGTACTTCGCGGTGAGTCTGTAGTATTTGCAACTGACGCTGTTGATATCTCAAGAGACGTTATCGAAAGAGCATCAAAGCTAAAAGAAGTAAAGAAAGAATCTAAGTAATTTAAAGCTATATAGGCAGGGACACTAATGTTATTAAAAGATATTGCATTAGCACTAGGTGCAGATCTAGTGGGAGATGGTTCCGTTGAGATCACTCATGTTGCAAACTTAAAGACAGCACAAAGCAATGAAATCAGCTTTTTGTCTGATCCTAAGTATCGCCACGTATTAGGTGAGTCACAGGCAGGCGCAGTAATTGTAAAACAAGAAGATGTTGAGCATGTAAAGTGTGCAGCCTTAGTACTTAAAGATCCATACGTAGGCTTTGCAAAGGTTGCACAGCTGTTAGACACTACTCCTGCAATTGCAGTAGGAGTTGCAAAGTCTGCTACTGTAGAGGATGGTGCTATCATCGGTAAGAATGTAGCTATGGGTCCTAATGTATACGTACAGGCTGGCGCAGTAATTGGCGATAATGTTCAGTTAGGCGCAAATGTTGTTGTAGGTCCTAATGCTAAAATTGGCGATAACACCAAGTTATACCCTAATGTTAGCTTATACCACGACTGCCAGATTGGTTCTGACTGCTTAGTACAGTCAGGTACTGTAATCGGTGGTGACGGTTTCGGTTACGCTAATGAGCGCGGTCAGTGGATAAAAATCCCTCAGACCGGTCGTGTAATCATCGGCAATCACGTTGAGATTGGCGCATGTACATGTATCGACAGAGGTGCCATTGATGATACAGTTATTGAAGATAATGTAATTATTGACAACCTATGTCAGATTGCCCACAACGTTCGTATCGGTTACGGTACAGCAGTTGCTGGCGGAACTACATTTGCAGGTTCTGTAACTATCGGTAAATATTGTATAATAGGCGGAACCTCCGTATTTAATGGTCACATTAACGTTTGCGACGGAGTAACTGTTAGCGGTATGTGCATGGTTATGAGATCAATTGACAAGCCTGGTGTTTACTCATCAGGTATTCCTGCTCAGACCAATAAAGAATGGCGCATTACTGCAGCTAGAACACTGCATATTAACGATATGTACCATCGTCTATCATCTCTTGAAGAGAAAGTAGACTCATTAGTAAAGAATAAAAAATAAGTAAATAATCGATAGTTAAAGGTGAAAGAAGTGACTGATATCGTAGAAAATACTCATACTTTAGATGTTGAAAAAATCATTGATCTGTTACCTCACAGATATCCATTTTTAATGATCGATAGAGTATTAGATTATTCTATTACTGAAGAGCATAAGACACTAAAAGCTTTAAAGAACGTTAGTTTTAATGAGCCTTTCTTCCAAGGTCATTTTCCAGGTAAGCCAATTTTACCAGGCGTTTTAATCCTTGAAGCTATGGCTCAGGCAACCGGTATATTAGCTTTTACCATGGTAGGCAAGCCAAATGAAGGCGAGCTATATTATTTTGCTGCAATTGATAATGCTAGATTCAAGCGCCCTGTAGTACCTGGTGACCAGCTGATTCTTGATGTTGAGTACTTCAAGGAGAAGCGTGGTATCGCATCATTCCGTGGTGTTGCAACTGTAGATGGTAAGGTTGTTTGTCAAGCAGATTTAATGTGCGCAAAACACTAATACTAGGGTAGGAAATAACATTGACTGAATCAACAGGTATTATTGATCCAAGTGCCAAGATTGGCAAAGATGTAGTTCTTGGAAAAAATGTAACTATCCGAGAGAACGTCATCATTGAAGGTAATGTTACCATTGGTGATGATTGCATTTTTGAGCCATTCAGCGTAGTACGCGGACCAACCACCATTGGTAAGGGTAATCACTTTTATCAGTTCTGTTCAATTGGTGAGGCTTGCCAGGACTTAAAGTATGCAGGTGAGCCTACTACACTTACAATTGGCGATAACAATGTTATTCGTGAGCATTGTTCAATGCATAGAGGTACAGTTCAGGGCTTAGGTGCCACCAAGGTAGGTTCAAACAACCTGTTCATGGTAAATACCCACGTAGCTCATGACTGTGTAATCGGCGATCACTGTATCTTCTCTAACAACGCAACTCTTGCAGGTCACGTAACCATTGATGACTACGTTGTCTTTGGTGGTCTTGCTGCAATTCACCAGTTTGGTAGAGTTGGTTGTCATGCTATGGTTGGCGGTATGGCTGCACTTAACATGGATGTTCCTCCATATGTTATGGCTGCAGGCCATTATGCAAAGCCATTTGGTATTAACAAAGTTGGTCTTCAGCGTCGCGGCTTTAGCAGAGAGGGCATTTCTGCAATTGTACAATCCTATTTCAGCCTGTACAAAAAGCATCTGACTTTAGAAGAATCAATCGAAGAAATTGAGAAAATTGCTGCTGAGCATGTTGAGGTAAAGCCTCTTCTGGATTTCTTAAAAGAAAACGGTAGAGGTATTATCCGCTAATGCAAGAAAGTGTAAATCCACATCTATATGCGTTAGTAGCAGGCGAGCCTTCTGGTGATACATTAGGCTCTGGCTTGATGATGGCTATTAAGCGTCGTGATCCGCTAGCACAGTTTATTGGTATCGGCGGACCAAAGATGATTCATCAGGGACTGCATTCCTCAGCTAAGATGGATGATCTTGCGGTAATGGGAATTACTGAGGTCTTATCTAAGCTCTTTAAAATCTTAAAAATACGTAAGAAGGCAGTTAATAATATTATTGAAGCTAAGCCTTGCGTGTTTATCGGTATTGATTTACCTGATTTTAACTTATATGTTGAAACCAAGGTAAAGAAAGCAGGAATTCCCACAGTTCATTACGTAAGTCCATCAGTATGGGCATGGCGTGAGAACAGAATTAAAAAAATAAAGCAGGCCTGTGATGAGGTACTTGCTTTATTACCATTTGAAGAAGACTGGTATAAAAAGCGCAATATGGCCTGTACTTATGTAGGTCATACACTAGCTAACTCTATTCCGGTCCAAATCAATCAGGCTCAGTGTCGTGAGCGCATAAATCTTATAAAAAACAGCATCGAACCTGTAAAGGGTAAGGTAATGGGAATCCTTCCTGGTTCCCGTAAAGGTGTTATCACCCGTATGCTGCCTATTTATGCCCATGCTGCAAGAATTGTAAAAAGAAAGCTTCCAGATACAGTATTTATCTGCACAGTAGGCACTTATGCACAGGCAAGTCTTGTAAAAGACATCTGGCTTGAGGTTGCACCTGATCTGTCACTGACCGTATTTGTAGGTTACACTCAGGATGTGATAGCATCATCTGATGCTGTGCTTTTAACCTGTGGCACTATTGCACTTGAGACCATGCTTTTAAAGACTCCATTTGCAGTAGCATACAAGGTAAGCTGGCTATCAGCTTTAATTGCTAGACGTCTTTTAAAGGTAGACACCTATTCATTGCCAAATCTGATTGCAAAGCGCAAGATCGTAAAAGAGTTCATTCAGGAGAACTGCACCTCAGCAGCTTTAGCTGATGAAATGCACAAACTTCTGATTTACGATAATATCCTGATGAAAAAGGAATTCGAGGATTTACACAAGACTATGTGCTGTAATTCCGACGAAAAAGCCTGCAGCGCAGTCTTTAAGGTTATTCATCGTCATTACGAGGGCGATCCTGTTATTGAGAGTATCGCCAACATTGAACCTCCAAAGGAAGAGCCTTTAGAGGAAGAGGTAAAGGACGAGTTGTCAGGGCTTAATATTCTGAGAAACAATCAGAATGTAGACAAGCCAAAAAATTAATAAAACAGGGTTAGGATGAGTAAGATAATTCTTGAGCCATATATCTGTCCTTTAGATGAGACAATATATAAGGTATGTGGCGCTGATGAGGCAGGACGAGGCCCTTTAATGGGTAATGTTGTAGCTGCCTGTGTTTTACTTGATCCTAACCATGAAATTGAAGGCCTGAACGATTCTAAAAAAATTACAGAAAAGAAGCGTGATGCTTTAGAGCCGCTAATCAAACAGTATGCTTTAGGTTACGGCATTGGACAGTGTACACCTGAAGAAATTGACAGCATGAATATTTTAAATGCCTCTTTAGAAGCTATGAAAAGAGCTTATCTGAATATGGCAATTTCATGCAATCTGATGCTAGTTGACGGCAACAAGGTGGTTAAAAACCTTGGAATTTCCTGCGAGGCTGTGGTTAAAGGCGACGCTCGCGTACGCCAGATTGCAGCTGCTTCTATTCTTGCAAAGGTAGAACGTGATCGCCAGATGTATGAGCTTGATGCAAAATATCCTGAGTATCAGTTTGCCAAGCATAAAGGTTATCCTACAAAAGCTCATCTTGAACTTTTGCAGAACCTGCCAGTACTTGACTGTTACAGAAAGAGTTACGGGCCGGTTAAAAAAATACTACAGCAAAGAAATCCTGTTGACCCATTAGATGCACAAGAACTTTGGGGCTAGAGTTTTGATATAAGTATAAATTGTAGTAAAATCTATCCAATAATTTGGAATGCCAAGAGGTTAAATCCTAAGTGATGAACATTAACTATTTAGATTTTGAACAACCAATTGCTGATTTATTAGCTCACATTGAAGAGTTAAAAAGATTAAGCCATGATTCAAATTCAAGTGTAGACCTAACAACTGAATTAAATCAATTAGAAAAGAAGAATCTTGAGCTTACCAAGAAGATCTTCTCATCACTAAGTGATTGGCAGATTTCACAGTTGTCCCGTCATGCAATGAGACCATATACTCTTGATTACATCGAGAGAATTTTTACAGATTTCCACGAATTAGCAGGTGACAGAGCATTTGCTGACGATAAGGCTATTGTTGGTGGCTTAGCTCGTTTAAACGGTCGTCCTGTAATGGTAATTGGCCACCAGAAGGGTAGAGATANCAAGGAAAGAACTCTACGTAACTTCGGTATGCCACGTCCTGAGGGCTATCGTAAGGCAATGCGTCTGATGAAGCTTGCTGAGAGATTCAATGTACCNGTTCTTACCTTTATTGATACTCCAGGTGCTTATCCTGGTGTTGGCGCTGAAGAGCGTTCACAGGCTGGTGCTATTGCAGAGAGCTTAAAGTTAATGTCAGATTTAACTGTTCCTGTAGTTTGCACAGTCATCGGTGAAGGTGGTTCTGGTGGCGCTTTAGCTATCGGTGTAGGTGACAGAGTAAATATGTTACAGTACTCAACCTACTCTGTAATTTCACCAGAGGGTTGTGCTTCTATTCTATGGAAGTCAGCTGACAAGGCTCCTTTAGCTGCTGAAGCTATGAACATCACTGCTAATAGAATTAAGGACTTAGGCCTGATTGATAATGTAGTTCTAGAGCCTCTAGGCGGCGCTCACAGAAACTATGATGCAATGGCTGAAAACCTAAAGAGACGTATTGAGACAGATTTAGCTGAGTTATCAAATATCACTGCAGACAGAATCATTGAGCAGAGATACTCACGTTTAATGAAGTACGGATATTGCTAAAAGAAAAAGCTTTGCAGGTTCTTGATGAACTTGCAAATAACGTTATCAAGAATATCGGCCCCACAAAGCTAGTCGTAGGATTATCTGGTGGGGCTGATTCCACTTTAGTGCTCTTAATTGCCAAGCGCATAACCGAGCTTAATGGCGAATTTTCAGCACTAGCCGTTCACTGTATCCATGGTCTGGATGCAGACGATCCTATCTGGTTTAATCACTGTACCTCTTTATGCAAGAGAGTTGGTGTGCCTTTAGTTACCCCTAAACTTAATATTATCTATGGTGATGGTAAATCTCCTGAGGATGTCTCAAGACAGGAGCGCTATAGAGCTCTGCTTGAGAATACCCGTGATGGAGCACTTATGTTAGGTCATCACGCTGACGATCAGGTGGAAAGCTTTTTACTTGCCCTAAAGCGAGGATCGGGGCCATACGGTTTATCCGGTATGCGCTTTATCCTGAATGATGAGCGCGGTACTATCATCCGACCTCTTCTAACTCTGCATAAGAGAGAGATCATTGAGATAATTGAAGCTTTAGGATATGACTACGTCTTTGATATTTCAAATACCTACTTAAAGTTTGAAAGAAACTTCATGCGTCTTAAAGTGCTGCCACTTTTAAAAGAGCGTTTTTCAGGTATTGAAAAATCTATTTTAAGAAGTTCTCTTTTGTGCTCCTATGAGCACGATCTGGCAAGCCGTTATGCTAAAGAGTATTTTGATTTAGCTTATGACAGAGACAATGACTGTCTGTGTATCGATAAACTTGATTTAAAGGATGAACCTTTAGTTACAAGTATTATGCGTTTGTTTATCTGTACAAAGGTAGTAATGCCGCCAGAGTTTAATACCGTGCTATTAGCTGTAAAGCTCTGCTCAATAGGACCTGATCAGAACATGAGTGTATCACTTAATGAAGGCTGCGCTCTTAGAAGATATAAAGACAGACTCTATATTGTAAAGAATGCTAAGACACCTGAAAAAGGTCAATATACTCTAGAATATGGCAAGGTTCTTGTACTTGGTGATTACGAGTATCGCCTTGTGGAAGATTGCTCTTCAAAGGAGAGCTTTGCAAATGGCAGAGTAGTACTTGATTTTGATTATAAAGGAAGTCAGTGTCTGAAACCTTTAAAACGTATACATTCAAGAGAGATTAAAAAACTATTTGGTGAGTACAATATTCCTACCTGGAAAAGACCTTCACAATGCCTTGTAAAAGATGAAGCTGGTCATATTCTTGCCTTTGGTTCACTCTTTGTAACCGCAGAAAATAGCATCAAAAAAGGGTATAAACTTCAGATAACCTGCCTTAAATAAGCCACATTATATGTGTTAACGTCTTAATATTTCGCTTATAAATTAAAATTATTCGCTGCATGACACATATGTATAATAAGTGATAAATTTTGTGATAAAGATAACAGTATAATAAAGTAAATGTTAATTATTAGTATATATTTGGTTTAATGAGAATACGTTATTTTGTTAACGTTTACTTTTGTTTTTATAATAAAATTTTTTGAGAGGACGTATATGGACTTCGTACCAGCCGTTAAAAAGTGCTTACTAACAGATTGTTTTAAGATTTCAGGAAGAGCTCCAAGATCAGAGTACTGGTGGTTCTACCTGTTTGCTTTCATTGCTAGCTTCGTTTTAGCTTTATTTAATGTGATTCCAGTTCTAGGACAGATCATATGCCTTGTAGCTGGTATCTGGATTTTTATTGCACAGCTTACCGTTCTTGCAAGACGTTTACACGATACTAACCGCTCAGCTTTATGGATTTTAGCTCCACTTGGTTGTCTTATTGCAGGTCTAGCATTATTATTTGTTGGTATTGCTTCTCAGTCTTCAGCTTTTTCAGTTGTAAGTACAATTTTATTTCTTGCAACTTTTGTAGCTTACATCGCTATTTTTGTATTCACTTTATTACCAGGTACTCAAGGTGATAACAAGTATGGGCCTGATCCTCTAGGTTAATCGCCTGTCTGAATACAAAAAAATATTTTATTAAAAAAGTCCGAACTGTATGGGGCGGACTTTTTTATTGCTCTTTTATACTTTAATGTCGTTTTTTACACTGATGCTGGTACCTAAATAAAATGCTCATTAACTGTCAAAAGAAACTATAATGCCAATTACAACAACAAAGATGAGTAGAGTGCAGATTGAAATCTCAAGATAACGACAGTGCAGATATAGATATCTGTGTGATTAAATCCAGACGTAAAACATTTGCCTTTAAAATTACTAAAGACCAAGTAGAGCTTAGAGCTCCATACCAGGCAACAAGTGAAGACATCTTCAAAGTAATTAAAAAATATGAGTCCTGGGTCAGAGAGAAGGTTGAGAAAGAGCAGGCTCTTGCAGACAAATACAAGGATGTTCCAAAGCTTTCAGAGCAGGAAATTAGGTATCTGTATGAAAGAGCAAATGAATATATTCCTGAACGCGTAAGATACTATGCTGATCTGATGAAGGTAACCTATAAAGGCATTACCATTAAAAAACAGAAAACCAGGTGGGCAAGCTGCAGTGTTCTTGGAAATCTAAACTTTAACGTGCTGCTTATGATGACACCTCCTGAGGTTATCGATTATGTGATTGTTCATGAGCTGTGCCATCGCCTTGAGATGAATCATTCTAAGAAATTCTGGGACCAAGTTGAAAGAGTTCTTCCTGACTTCAAACAAAGAAAGGCTTTTTTAAAAGAAAATTCACGTCTGCTGAACAAATTGCTCGATGATGATAATTAAGAGACTAGGAAAAAACAAACCCGACTATAAAGTCGGGCGTTCTAGGATGTGTATTATGAAAAAGTCACCAGCTAGCTGCTTTCTAACCGATATACTTCTTAGAGTAGAGTAATTTAAAAAAGTTCAAAATATTTTAAAATATTTTTATGGTCCATAAAAAAATGAACCCGGCTTGTGGGCCGGGCGGAATACATTATGGAAAAAGTCACCAGCTAGTTGCTTTAATCCTAACCGATATACTTCTTTGAGTAAGAACATCTTAAAAAGTTCAATTAATTTTAAAAAAATGAATAATTTTTTTCGCAAAAAAAAGTAAACCCGACGCAAGGTCGGGTTTAGAGAATAGTTTGGGATGTTTTTGCAAATAAAAAAATAAACTTTTGACAGCCTTATTTCTAAATTTACATAACTTAGAGTTGCTGGTTATTAAAAAGTTCAATTTATTTTTAAAAAAGTTTATTTTTTTCAAAAATTTATCCTGACCGGATGTTTATGCGAAGAGGTGGATTTTACCGTAAAATAAAATATTCAAAAGTCTTTTTATTCTACGATAAAAAAAAGAAGTCGATCTTCATCACATAAAATGAGAAGTCGAACATCAAACATCAGCAAGCCTGAATGAGTGCTCTTTTAAAACTAATTTAATT
>JGI24709J26583_10000814_pt1 | contig 26275 bp, 21 predicted proteins | sample BioPla2DNA1_FD_26583 | JGI IMG/M metagenome (IMG submission 26583) | reverse complement strand
GTGAGCAAACTTATTTGTAACTGGACATTTGTTTTCAAAAATGAAGATAGAAATAAATAAAAATATGGATTGGGACCCAGTTGTAATCCCTCGGGATGCAGTATAATTTGTATGTGTAAATATTTTCAGGTAACAGGTTAAAATTTGACAGCATTCCACAATTTTTATCCATTGACATATACTTTATTTTGACAGACAATCGTATTCTCAGGGATTGAAATTAATGAGTTTTNTTTGTATAAAAAAATACTTTTTGTATGTTTATCATATAGCTAATAAAAAGAATTAAAGGAGAGAAAACGATGAAAACAATCCTGACAAAGCAAATTGATTCTTTACCGTGTGATAATCCGATACCTGTAAATTATTCAGAAATCCCGGTAATAGAAAAGAGTGATTATGAAAAACGATTCCAATATCTCAGGCAGCTAATGGATGCTAATAGCTACTCGCACCTTATTATTTATGGTGACAGAGAGCATTTTTCCAATTTACACTATATGACCGGGCTTGATCCACGGTTCGAAGAAGCACTTCTGATTATTAAGAAAGATACTAAGCCTGTCCTTTTACTGGGTAATGAATGCTATGTATATGCCAATATGATCCGGGCAGATATAGATATTGAACTATTTGAGCCTTTTAGTCTTATTGGACAACCATATAACAAAAATAACAAATTATCAGATTTATTTAAGAAAATAGGCTTTGACAATAATTCCAGAGTGGGTGTAGTAGGCTGGAAGTACTATCCCAAACATCTTTTTGATATAAAAGCAGATATTATTGATATACCTCATTATATTATTGAAACTCTCCGCCTTTATACTCCAATAGATAACATTAAGAATGCCACAGATTTATTTAATGATGTAAATTATGGTGTAAAGCATCAATTGTCTGCAAAAGATATTGTACATTTTGAAATGGCGGGAACAAAAGCATCCCGAAGTGTTTATAATGTTCTGAAAAACTTAAAAGAGGGTATGTTGGAAATCGAAGCATCGGCATACTTTAATTTTGATGGTGAACCGATAGCTACGCACCCAAATATCAGCTTTGGGGATTTCAATACCGGCTTGGGAGTTGCAAGCCCCCTTTACCATCAAAAACTAAAAACCGGGGACATGGTAGCAGTAGGGGTAGGCTTTCGGGGATCACTGGTTCATAAAGCTGGAATGTTCATAAAAGATGAAAGGGAGATAGTCAAAGAAAAAAGTCATTATATCGAAAAAATTGTCAAACCCTATTTCTCTTCAATAGTTGCCTGGTATGAAGCAATAAAAATAGGCAATACATATGGAGCAGTGTACGACCTTGTGGACGATATTATTGGTATAAAAGAATTTGGTATTACACTTAATCCCGGACATTTAATACATACAGATGAATGGACAAACTCACCATTCCAGAAAGGAAATAAGGACGTCATCAAGTCAGGGGTTGCAATACAGTGTGACTATACCGTTTCCTTCTCGGATCCGTTTATGAGTTCGCATGTAGAAGATGGTATTGTTGTTGCAGACAAAGAGCTCAGAGAAGAGATAAAACGCATCTCTCCCGGCTGCTACCAGAGGATAGAGAAAAGAAGAGAGTTTATGAAGGATGCTCTTAATATTGATATAGCCGATGAGGTTTTGCCTATGTCAGATTTAAGTGCTGTATGTTTCCCGTATTTTAAAGATTTAAGAACAATTTTAGTTGCATCTGATTAAACATAACAGAAAAAAGCTCTTTTGTTGTATCTATTTTGCGTATCTGACATATTGAATTCCGTACATATGTTCGGTATAATGAGTATTATTGTACAGAGATTACAATATGGTTTACAAAGAAGTATTTACTGGTGTATTATACCTACAATAAACAATAATACCATTTATGATACGGAAAGAAGAATTCAATATGAAAGACAGGATTTATATAAAAGGAGCTTGCGAGCATAATCTCAAGAATATTGATGTTACCATACCAAGGGACAAGCTCGTAGTTATTACTGGATTAAGCGGCTCGGGTAAATCATCCCTTGCCTTTGACACAATCTATGCCGAGGGACAAAGACGTTATGTTGAGTCCCTCTCGGCATATGCCCGTCAATTCCTTGGCCTGATGGAAAAGCCTGACGTTGAATTAATTGATGGTCTCTCACCGGCTATTTCCATAGATCAGAGAACCACATCCAAAAATCCAAGGTCTACTGTAGGAACAATTACAGAGATTTATGATTATTTAAGGTTAATGTTTGCACGTATAGGTGTGCCCCATTGTCCCGAATGCGGAAAACCCATCACCCAGCAAAGTGTTGACCAGATGGTTGATGCTGTTATGACCCTTGAAGAAGGAACCAGGATACAGGTTCTTGCTCCGGTTATCAGAGGACGCAAGGGTGAATATACAAAACTGATTCAGGATGCGAAAAAGAATGGATATGTCAGGGTGCGGATAGACGGGGAAGTAATGGAAATCAATGATGATATTAAATTGGAGAAACATCGCAAACACACAATAGAAATTGTGGTGGACCGCCTGATAATCAGGCCGGGTATTCAAAAGCGTCTTACCGACTCTATTGAGACAAGCCTGAACCTTGCGGGAGGATTGCTGACTATTGATGTTATTGGACAGGAAGAAATGCTTTTCTCCCAGAACTATGCCTGCCCGGATTGCGGGATAAGCATAGAAGAGCTGACTCCCAGGATGTTTTCCTTTAACAATCCTTATGGTGCCTGTCCCGCCTGTGGCGGTTTAGGGACACTACTTAAGATTGACCCTGACCTTGTGATACAGGATAAGACTAAATCCTTTACCGAAGGGGCCCTGGCAACAACCGGATGGAATTTTACAAATGAGGACGGGTACAGCCGTATGTATTTGGATGCTCTTGCAAAGCATTATAATTTTGATGTTGACACACCTGTGGAGAAGCTCCCCAAAAGGATTGTAGATATAGTCCTGTACGGGACCGGGAACGAGAAAATCAAGGTTGAGTACAATAAGGAAAATGGAAGCGGTACTTTCCTGACGGCCTTTGAGGGAGTAATAATCAGCATGGAAAGGCGCTACAGAGAAACCAAATCAGACAGCCAGAAGGATTATTATGAAGGCTTCATGAGCAACATTCCCTGTCAGGAATGTAATGGTATGCGCCTGAAAAAAGAGAGTCTGGCGGTTAAGGTTGCAGGGAAAAACATTCATGAAATCACATCTATGTCAATCAAGGAATGTGCAGATTTTTTTGATAACCTAAAGCTAGGTAAAAGGGATGGACTTATAGCTGCCCAGATACTGAAGGAAATAAAAGCCCGATTGGGGTTCTTAATAGACGTGGGTCTTAATTATCTTACATTAAACCGTGCTTCAGGAACCCTTTCGGGAGGTGAAGCCCAGAGAATACGTCTGGCAACCCAGATTGGTTCAGGTTTGACAGGCGTGCTTTATGTTATGGATGAACCCAGTATCGGTCTTCATCAGCGGGACAATGAGAAACTTCTTGAGGCACTTAAACGCTTGAGGGATTTGGGGAATACCCTTATTGTGGTGGAACACGATGAAGATACCATGTATGCGGCAGACCATATTATTGATATGGGTCCCGGAGCGGGAGTGCATGGGGGAAAAGTTATTGCAGAAGGCCCCATTGAGGCTATAAAAGCCAATCCTGAATCCATAACCGGTATGTATCTTAGCGGTAAGCGAAAAATAGAGGTTCCGTTAAAACGGCGTAAGCCCAATGGAAAGATATTGCGTGTATTGGGGGCTAAGGAAAACAATCTTAAGGATATTGATGTAGACATACCTTTGGGGGTATTCACCTGTGTTACCGGAGTTTCCGGTTCGGGGAAAAGCTCATTAATTAATGAAATTGTGTATAAAAAACTGGCTCAAAAGCTCAACCGGGCAAAGACAAAAGCGGGATTGCACAGGGATATACTGGGTCTGGAGCACCTGGACAAGGTCATTAATATAGACCAGTCCCCCATCGGCCGTATGCCAAGTTCCAACCCTGCAACATATACCGGTTTGTTTAGTTCTATAAGAGATCTGTTTGCCCAAACAGTGGATGCAAAAACCAAGGGATATAAAGCCGGCAGATTTAGTTTTAATGTTCGCGGAGGAAGGTGCGAGGCTTGTGCCGGAGATGGTATAATTAAGATTGAAATGCATTTTCTGCCCGACGTATATGTACCGTGTGAGGTTTGCAAGGGTAAACGTTATAACCGGGAAACCCTTGAAGTAAAGTACAAGGGTAAAAATATTGCGGATGTTCTTGATATGACGGTAGCCGAAGCACTGAAGTTTTTTGAGAATATACCTAAAATACAAAGAAAAATACAGACTTTATATGATGTAGGTCTGGGTTATATTAAGCTGGGTCAGCCGGCCACAACATTGTCGGGGGGAGAAGCACAGCGGGTGAAACTGGCCACTGAGCTGTCCAAAAGGGCAACGGGAAAGACAATGTATATACTGGATGAGCCTACAACAGGCCTTCATATAGCCGACGTCGAGATGTTAATCACTGTACTGCAAAAGCTGGTGGATACCGGGAATTCGGTGGTTGTTATAGAGCATAATTTAGAAGTTATAAAAACTGCTGACTATATTATTGACTTAGGTCCTGAGGGAGGCGAAGCAGGCGGCCGGATGATAGCTTTTGGAACCCCCGAAGAAGTAGCTGAATCAGATGTATCATATACTGCAAAATTTCTTAGAAAGGTACTTTTATAGGGTATTAATAGAAAAATTTATTGTGGTAAAGACTGCACAGCTTTGGTTTTGACAAAATGTAATAAAAATTGTGGATATAATTATCTATAGTTGGGTAAGTAAAAAGTAAACCAAAATACGGAGGTATAAATATGATACAGGTAAAAGATCAAATATATCATTTAGGGCTCAGGGATTGGGAATTAAGGAGCTTTCATGGGCATGAGCTTTCAACATTCAACGGTTCCAGCTACAATACTTATCTTATAAAAGACGAAAAAACCGTTTTGGTTGATGCGGTATGGAATCCGCACTCAAAGCAGTTCATGGATATACTGGATAAGGAAGTAGGTATAGACAATATTGATTATATTATTGTTAATCATTCCGAACCCGACCATTCGGGAGCACTGGTTGATATTCTGGAAAGAAGGCCGGATATTCCAATATATTGTACTGCTAAGGGTGCAGAAATAATGCGGAAACAATTTCATAAAGACTGGAACTTCAGAGCAGTCAAAACCGGCGACACCCTGAATATCGGGCAATATGAGCTTATCTTTGTGGAAATGACCATGATTCATTGGCCCGACAGTATGATGACCTTCGTTAAAGGGCCAAATGTCTTGCTTTCCAATGATGCTTTCGGTCAGCACTTTGCAGGGGCATCCATATTTGAAGATGAGAATGATGAATGTGTAGTAATGCAGGAAGCCATCAAGTACTATGCAGGAATACTAACCCCTATGTCAGCCCTGATAAAGAAAAAAATAAATGAGGTTCTGGCCATGAATCTTCCCATAGAAATGATTGCTCCAAGCCATGGATCAATATGGAGGAAGAACCCTCTCAGAATTGTCGAAAAATACGCAAAGTGGTCGGACAATTATGATGAAGGTTATGTTTCGATTATATATGACACAATGTACAATGCTACAAAGAAAATGGCCGATGCAATATCAAAAGGACTTGAAAGCAAGGGTATACTTTGCAAGCAGTTTAACAGCTCATTATCCGATATGAGTGATTTAATAACCGATATATTTAAATCAAAGGGCATTATAGTAGGAAGCTGTACTGTCAACAACGGTTACCTTCGCTCGATTGCTGCTTTATTAGACGAGATAAAAGGGCGTAAGTTCAAAAATAAGGTGGGAGCTGCCTTCGGCAGCTACGGTTGGAGCGGAGAAGCTCATAAAAAGATACACAAGGAGCTGGAGGAAGCCGGAATCAAAATGGTTCACGAACCCATTGGATTCAAATATCAGCCGGAAGAGGATGAGCTTGAAGCTTGTTTCCAGCTGGGGCGAGAGTTCTCTAGCTATATTAAATAGAATACAGTTGTTGCGGGTTATATGGAGTCAGGCAGTCTCGGTAAATGCCTGACTCTTTTTGTCTTTTTACTTCTCAGCTAAAAATCCTTTTGAGACAGCATCTTCAATCAACCGGATTACAAATTCCCAAAGTTTTGGTGCTGCTTTTTCTATATGGCGGATGCGTTGTAGTACCTGTTTTTTTGTTACATTATGCTCCTGCCATGTTCCTCCTTTGTTTAGATAATTAAGAAATACCGGCTGAAGTCTGTCCAAAGCAGCAGCATATTTTGCCTCGGGAGTTTCCATGGCGTCAAACTCCTGCCAAAGCTCCATAAACTCTGTACTTTGATCCTCGGGAAGCAATCCAAAAATGCGTTTGGCTGCTTTTTGCTCCCGCTCAAGTTTATCCAAACCTGCGGCTGCATCGTAGCAGAAGGTATCCCCGGCATCTATTTCAACAATATCATGGATTATGCACATCTTCATTACTTTAAGAATATCTATATCCTCCCCGGAATATTCGCTTAGGAGAAAGGCCATCAGGGCTAAATGCCAGGAATGCTCGGCATCGTTTTCCCTGCGGGAACCGTCGTGTATCTTACTCATTCTGAAAATATTTTTAATTTTATCTGTCTCCAAAATAAACTGAATCTGTTTTTTTAGTCTTTCTGCTGCCATTATGAATCACCTGATCTTTCCATGTTTAGTGATATTATAGCACTAATGAAATAGTTATATCATAACAAAAATAAAGATATGACCACATCTTGTTGTTAAGATTGAATTATATGATGCATAAGATTATAATTAAATCTAATATATCAGAAACAACGACTCCATGGCGGCGGATAAAATACCGGGACTTTTTAAATTAAGAAATAAAAAAAAGCCAAACCACCGGGGGGTTGGATTCTGGTTTGGCCAAAAGTGTTGCATGATAAATAAATTAACGGATTAATTTATTTATACAATGCTATAATAACTTATTCGGAATGAATGGTAAATGATTCCCCTGAAACCATTATTTATAAAATAATGGTAAAGCAGCATTATTAAATAATTTTAGACTACCATAAAAAAGTGTTCGTCAAAATATATGGCTTAAATATTACCCTTGTTGAAATATACTGAATTGAGGAAATTATTATGGAAATTAATCACAGATTGCGTTTGAAGGATTGTAAAAGAATAGTTGTGAAAGTAGGGACATCAACATTAACCCACGAAAACGGCAAAATGAACTTCACGCGAATGGACCGTCTGGCCATGACACTGTCTGAGCTGATGAACGAGGAAAAGGAAGTGATTTTAGTTTCCTCCGGATCCATTGGTGTCGGAATGGGAAAATTCAATCTAAAAAAAAGGCCGGAAGGCATGGGAATGAAGCAAGCCCTGGCGGCGATCGGACAGTGTGAGCTGATGAATATATACAGTCGTCTTTTTGCTACATATAATCAGATGGTAGGCCAGATGCTGCTGACAAAACCCGATATCAATGACGAAATAAGAAAGGAAAATGTCCTTAATACATTCAACCATCTGTTGGATCTCGGTGTTATTCCGATAGTTAATGAAAACGACACTGTTTCTGTCGATGAGATAAAAAGCCTTATGATGTTCGGGGATAATGATACACTTTCAGCTGTTGTCACAAGACTGGTGAAAGCAGATTTACTGATTATCCTATCCGATATTGACGGGCTTTATGACTCGAATCCCAGGGAAAACAATGAGAGCCACCTTATATCGGTTGTTGAGGATATTGATGATTCAATTCGCAACTGTGCAGGCGAAGCGGGTACCAGGCGGGGAACGGGAGGAATGGTAACCAAACTGGATGCCGCTGAAATAGTAACCAATGCAGGTGCAGATATGGTGATAGCCAACGGATCAGATCCTGCAATAATACAAAGGATACTGAACGGTGAAGAGCTTGGAACACTTTTTGTAAGAAAATCACAGAAAAATCTGATTAATTCATAACATAATTTAAGGGCAGATAATGTGTTTATCTGCCCTTAAGTGAACAACAATTAACCATTCACTCTGTCTTTTAAAGACTTGCCAGCTTTAAAAACAGGAGCTTTTGAAGCTGGGATATCGATGGTTTCTTTTGTCTGAGGGTTGCGGCCTTTTCTTGCAGCTCTGTGCTTTGTTTCAAATGTTCCAAAACCTACAAGAACCACCTTTTCTTCTCTTGCCAATGCTTCCTCAACTACATTTACAAAAGCATCAATAGCGGCCTCGCTATTCTTCTTTGTAAGGCCAGAATGCTGTGCAACAGCACTTATTAACTCGGCTTTATTCATTAGGATTACCTCCTGCACAAGAATTTCGTCATTATTGTATACCGTGATATGCATTAAGTCAAGCATTACGGCGGTTTTCCCAAATAACTTGTGTTATTTGATTATAATCATCAAAAAGTATATAATACTTCATGTAATAGGGTTGCAAACTACATATGGAGGAGTCCGGATGGCTGATCTCTATTTTTTTGTATCTAAAGATAAAATTGAAGATGTAGTTGATTGTGGTCTTAAATTGTCAGAATGGTATGACCGTGAATTAATCATACCGGGAATGAGCGAAAGCAAGAAGGTATTAAAGGCTTTTTTGAATCCCAGGGACGATGCAGAGAAGATGAAAAACACAAATTATCAGTGTGTTCGTCTGCAATTGGAACTGGATTATTGTTGGGTTGCAGACGCTTCGCTCTATAAGATGGGACAGGAAGATACCCGGACAATGGAATTGTATTATAATAATATTGTTCCTCTAAAAGATTATTGTTTTGGTACTTTCAGAAACCCCGAAGTACTGGTTACAACATCTGTGTTGCCTGAATACATCAAAATTACCGGAGAAGTTTTGGATATCCCCTTATTGTATGAAAACTCCGAAAAATTATACCTGACAAATCTTCGGGAGAAGTATGAGGAGTTTTACAACGATTCCGGGAACCATCTTTTGTACGCCTTTTTCACGTATCTTGAATCTAAAGGTATGGTAACACGACACGAGGATAATGAGAGCAAAAATGTCATTTTCTTTTATACCGGCAGCAAAGATTATACCGTATTAAGAATTCCATAAGGAGTGAAAGCCGATTGTCTGAGTGGGAAGATCCCTCCGTAAAAATATTAAAACAGCTTAAGAAGGCAGAAAATCAATATGTTTCCGGTGAAGAACTGAGTGATATATTAGGAATAAGCCGTACCGCCATCTGGAAGCGGATGGAATCAATAAAAGAAGAAGGATTTAATATTGAGGCTGTTACTAAAAAAGGATACCGGCTAATTAAGGAGGAGGGCGGTTATGGCAAAAAAGCCCCCTATGGCAAACTGGCAGTCCAGAGCGAAGTTACCAGCCCTGTTTTTGGCCAAAACCTGATATTCTTCAAAGAAATTGATTCCACCAATAAAGCTCTTAAAAAGTTGGCAGCTGAAAATGCTCCTGAAGGTACTGTTGTAATATCTGATATGCAAAGTGCAGGCAGGGGAAGAAGAGGCAGGGACTGGGCATCGGCACCGAATCTGGGCATATGGATGTCAGTTTTGTTAAGACCAGATCTTCATCCAAGTTTGGTACAGACGCTGACTCTTGCGGCATCGGTAGCTGTGATGCGGGCTTTAGAACAGTTAGGTATTGAGGGAATGGGTATAAAGTGGCCTAATGACATTATTATAAACGGCAAAAAGGTCTGTGGTATTCTTACAGAGCTTTCAGCCGAGGCAGAGAGGGTCGACTGGGTTATTACAGGCATAGGTCTTAATGTTAATCACACAGAGACGGATTTTCCAAGTGATATTGCTTCTATTGCCACATCCCTCAGTATGAATGTAAATAAAAACACCCGGCTTGATCGCAGCGTGATAGCGGCAAACATAATAGACGAAATGGAAAAGGTATACCGGAGTTTTATTGAAGAGGGTCCGGCCTGGGTTGTTGAAGAGTGGAAGAAACGTAATATTACACTGGGAAAAAGGATAAGAATTATAAACCAGCAAGACAGTTTTAATGCAGAGGCACTTGATATAACAGCAGATGGCAGGCTCATTGTAAGGGATGACCATGGCAAGGAACATCATATGTATTCAGGCGAGATCTCCCTTAGAGAAACTTAAGCGATTTGTAATGCAGTATTTTAATTCAATTATATAAAGGTTAGAATTTGAATATAGTTATTAGAATTTATAATGGAGGATTATATGGAAAGGAACCAAAATAATCAACAAAAAGAAAAACAAAATGTACAGAATAGTAATACAAAATCAGGTAACAGAGAGTTTGGAAGAAATAAACGCTATCCTCAGGGCCGCAATCACAACAGTGACAGCGATAATGCTATGAAAGGCCGTGACAGCATTAAGTTTGCAAAGGGCAAAGAACAAAAACCAGCAGAAAAACAGTACACAAAGAATACAAAATCACATCAGAACAAATCATATAAAACTAATTTGGGAGCTGCTTCAGGCAGAGGCTCCCGGTATGGACGCAATACTTCCAGAAGTGCCAATCCCAATGAGATTCTGGCTAAAAGTATTACAACTAAACGTATTGAAACTGTAGAGGACATTCAGGCTGATATTGAAAGAATTGACAAGGAAATTCAATTTGAAATTAAACAAATAAAAGCCATTAAGCTGGGTATTTAAAGGGGAGAAAAAAGGGGAGAAAATATGCTGTTAGCCATTGATGTAGGCAATACCAACAGTGCGATAGGTGTTTATCGGGGTGATACTCTCGTAGGCAACTGGCGTGTTTCTACGACCAGGGAACGGACCTCAGATGAATCCGGTATGCTTCTGATATCTATTTTGCAATATGCCGGTATCAGCCCGGCAGAAATAGATGCCGCTATTATATGCTCTGTTGTTCCTCCTGCTGTGTATTCCATAATTAATGCCATAAAGAAATACTTTGGAATAAATCCGATTTTGGTGGAACCCGGGGTAAAGACGGGAATAAATATTAAATATGAGAATCCTCGGGAGGTAGGTACCGATAAAATTATAAATGCAGTAGGTGCTTTGAAACTCTACGGTGGGCCTGTTATAATTGTGGATTTTGGTACTGCAACAACATTTTGTTCAGTAAGTCGCAAGGGTGACTATTTGGGTGGAATAATCTGCCCGGGTATAAAAATCTCGGCTGAAGCTCTTTTTGACAAAGCATCCATGCTTCCCCGTATAGAAATTGCCAAACCTAAGCATATTATTGGAAGAACCACAGTTAACAGCATGCAATCCGGGATATTTTACGGGTTTGTAGGTCAGACAGATTATATAGTCAGCTTAATGAAGCAAGAAATGAACGAGGATAATATCAAGGTTGTTGCTACGGGAGGTATGGCAAATCTTATTGCATCGGAATCGGCTATGATTGATGAGGTTAACACCCTATTAACCTTAGAAGGATTAAAGGTTGTTTATCAGATGAATTCTATAGTTTAATCCGAATTTTTACAAAATAGCGAGAAATCAAGCGTAACATCGAGTTTGAAAGAGATGTTATGAATTTTTGCCTGAAAATCTCAAAATCTCGAGCAGAATCGTCCATAATCCTCATTTGATTCTGACAGTAAAATTGTTTAAGATTGTATTAGCACTCATTAGGAGTGAGTGCTAACAAGAAAACAACCCGTGTTTCGGGAAAAAATAAGGAGGTTTACCATATGAATATTAAACCACTAGCAGACAGAGTTGTTATTAAAATGCTGGAAGCTGAGGAAACCACCAAGAGTGGCATAGTGCTTCCCGGTACAGCGAAAGAGAAACCACAGGTAGCAGAAGTAATGGCTGTGGGACCAGGAACAAAAGATGTAGAGATGGAAGTTAAGGTAGGAAATAAGGTTCTTATCAGCAAATATGCTGGTACCGAAGTAAAATTAGACGGAAATGAGTATACAATTGTTAAGCAGGCTGATATCCTTGCAATAGTTGAGTAATAGGAGGTAGAAAGATATGGCAAAAGACATTAAGTTTAGTGAAGACGCCAGAAGAGCCCTGGAAGCGGGTGTTAATAAGCTGGCTGATACAGTAAAAATTACTTTAGGTCCGAAAGGCAGAAATGTTGTTCTTGATAAAAAATTTGGTTCCCCTCTAATAACCAATGATGGTGTTACCATAGCAAAAGAAATTGAACTGGAAGACCCATTTGAGAATATGGGTGCTCAGCTTGTTAAGGAAGTTGCTACAAAGACCAATGATGTAGCTGGTGATGGTACAACAACAGCTACAGTACTTGCTCAGGCTATCATTCGCGAAGGTCTTAAAAACGTTGCAGCCGGCGCTAATCCTATGATTCTCAAGAAAGGTATTCAAAAGGCTGTTGATACCGCTGTTGAAGGCTTTGCTGAGATCTCTCAGAAAGTTAAAGGCAAGGAAGATATCGCTCGTGTTGCTTCTGTTTCATCCAATGATGAAGAAATCGGAAATCTGATTGCAGATGCTATGGAAAAGGTGACCAATGACGGAGTTATAACCGTTGAAGAATCCAAGACCATGGGCACAAGCCTTGAACTGGTTGAAGGTATGCAATTTGACCGTGGTTATGTGTCCGGTTACATGGTTACCGATACTGATAAGATGGAAGCAGTTCTGGAAGACCCATACTTGTTAATTACAGATAAGAAAATTTCAAATATTCAGGAAGTTCTGCCTATCCTCGAACAAATTGTTCAACAAGGCAAGAAACTTGTTATAATTGCAGAAGATGTTGAGGGTGAAGCCCTGGCGACATTAATCGTTAATAAATTGCGCGGAACCTTTACCTGCGTAGCTGTTAAAGCTCCTGGTTTCGGTGACAGAAGAAAGGCCATGCTTCAGGATATTGCAATCCTTACCGGCGGCCAGGTAATAACAGAAGAACTTGGATTGGATCTTAAAGAAACAACAGTAGACCAGCTAGGTCGTGCAGAAAAGGTTATTGTTCAGAAAGAAAATACAATTATCGTTGGCGGCAGCGGTGACGAAAAAGCTATCCGTGACAGAATAAGCTCTATCAAATCTCAGATTGAAGAAACCACATCTGAATTTGATAAAGAGAAACTCCAGGAAAGACTGGCAAAACTGTCAGGCGGTGTGGCTGTTATTCAGGTTGGTGCTGCCACCGAGACAGAGATGAAGGAAAAGAAACTCCGCATAGAGGACGCTTTGGCAGCAACCCGTGCAGCTGTTGAAGAAGGAATTGTATCCGGTGGCGGAATAGCATTTGTAAATGTTATTTCTAAAGTTAAAAAGGTTGTTGATGAACTAAGCGGAGATGAGAAAACCGGTGCCATGATAATTGCAAAAGCATTGGAAGAGCCGATAAGACAAATTGCTGTTAATGCCGGACTTGAAGGTTCAGTTATATTTAACAAGGTTCTCGAAAGTGAAATTGGTATAGGCTATGATGTGATCAGTGAGAAATACGTTAACATGATTGAAGCTGGTATTGTGGATCCTGCAAAGGTTACCCGTTCAGCTCTGCAGAACGCTGCATCCATAGCATCAATGGTTCTGACAACCGAGAGTCTTGTAGCAGATAAGCCTGAAAAGGCTGATCCCGCAGCTGCGGCAGCAGCCATGGGTGGCGGAATGCCCGGCATGATGTAATGCTGCAAAGTATTGTAAGATGTAATTTATAAATGTAATAAATAAAAAATGCCCTCTGCATCACAGTCTAGAGGGCATTTTTTTAAATTACTGATTCTATTTATCCATCGTATCCATACCACGGATTTTGTACGCAACGTTTGCCGCCACTTACCTCAAAATGTGTTCCATTCACATAATCAGCAGCATCAGAGGCCATAAACACAATGACTTTTGCAAGATCCTCAGGTTTTCCAAAGCGTCGAACCGGGATATCTCTCAGTAATTTGTCACCATATTTACTGATACTATTGACACTTATATCGGTACGAATCATTCCCGGTACATATGATAATACACGAATTCCATAGGGTGCGAGCTCGGCAGCAAATGTACGTGTCAGGCTTAACACACCTGATTTAGCGGCACTGTATGGCGCACGCCCTGCGTTGGGCGCCAGGGCTGCAAAGGAAGCTGCGTTAAGTATGACCCCTTTGCTTTGTGGCATCATATGTCTAGCTGCTATCTGACAGCCATAAAAAACAGAGTATAGGTTTGTCTTAATAATGGAATCAAATTCATCAGGAGCATACTCCATCATTGACTTAATTTTATTACTACCCGCATTATTAACCCAAATATCTATTCGGCCAAGGTGCTGCTTAACCTCCTCCGCAAAAGTTTCAAATGCCTTATAATCTGTAACATCCACGCTTTTGCAGAAAATATCAAAACCTAACTCATTAAATTCTGCTTTCGCATCATCCAGTACAGACTGTCTACGAGAACAAATTGCCAGTTTCGCGCCTTCGCGCAAAAATTCGAGTGCTGTCGCTTTACCTATTCCGGTTGCACCTCCGGTAATAACCACAACACNGTCTTTAAGACCAAGTTCCATTTTGCTCACTCCCTAAAAAATTATTTCTTCCTGTAATAAAACAGCGGACTTGGGAAACTGGTTGGCTAACATCGGACTATTATAGTATCTTCGCACCAATACTTGCTCTCGTCAATTATATCAAAAGTGATGTTCTATGGGAACGAGGAACAAACATACGAGGTTTAACGATAATACAAAAATGCACAAAAATAAGTACAAAACATTGACAATGTTTTAACAATATACTAATATACAAGAGCCAGAATAATTGTTAAAATAATAACAAAGATAAGAATTACATGCTTAATTCAATATTACACAAGTTCTAGGCATTTATTTTTATCTTGTATCGTTAAATTATTAACAATCTAACCACAGTAACTAAGCACAGCAATGTGACACTGCACAAGAGGAGTTAATCTGGAAAATTTGTGAGGGAGGAGAGATAAGCATGATTAGAAATAAAGTCAGAGAACCAATTGATACAGTAGAAAAACTGGAAAAAGCGCTGGCAGAGCTTAAAAAAGCTCAGAAGATATTTGCAGCATATACTCAGGAGCAGGTAGATAAGATTTTTATGGCAGCCGCATCAGCGGCTAATAGGGCGAGAATTACCCTTGCGAAAATGGCGGTTGAAGAGACAGGAATGGGTGTTGTTGAGGACAAGGTTATAAAAAACCATTATGCCGCAGAGTACATTTATAATGCCTACAAGAATGTAAAAACATGCGGTGTTATTGAGGAAGATAAAGCTTTTGGAATTAAAAAAATTGCTGAACCCGTTGGTGTTATAGCTGCTGTTATCCCAACCACAAATCCCACATCGACAGCTATATTTAAAACACTTATGGCTCTTAAAACAAGAAATGGTATTATGATCAGTCCACATCCAAGGGCAAAAAAATGTACAATTGAGGCATCAAGAATAGTATTGGAAGCTGCTGTCAAAGCTGGAGCTCCTGAGGGTATCATTGATTGGATTGATGTTCCTTCCCTTGACATGACAAACATGGTTATGAAGAGTTCAGATCTTATTCTTGCTACTGGCGGACCTGGGATGGTAACTGCTGCTTATTCCAGCGGCAAACCTGCTATCGGTGTGGGACCCGGCAATACACCTGCTATTATTGATGAATCAGCTGATATCCTTCTGGCAGTTAACTCTATTATTCATTCTAAGACCTTTGATAATGGCATGATTTGTGCTTCGGAGCAATCTGTTATTGTACTTGATAAAATATACAAAGAGGTTAAGGAAGAGTTTAAGGCCAGAGGCTGCTATTTCTTAAATGAAACAGAACTTGATAAAGTAAGAAAGACCATAATTATAAACGGTGCGTTAAATGCAAAAATAGTGGGACAGTCAGCACATAAAATAGCCAAACTTTCAGGCGTAAATGTTCCTGTCAACACAAAAATTTTAATTGGGGAAGTTGAAAGTGTGGAGCTTACTGAGGAATTTGCTTATGAAAAATTATCGCCAGTCCTTGCTATGTATAAGGCTAAAACTTTTGCTGAAGCATTGAACAAAGCCGAACAATTGATAACAGACGGCGGATATGGTCATACAGCATCTATTTATCTCAACCCAATAACTCAGCAAGCAAAGTATGATGAATTCACAGAAAGAATGAAAACCTGCAGAATTCTGTTGAATACACCATCATCCCATGGCGGTATTGGTGATTTGTACAACTTCAAGCTGGCTCCGTCTTTAACTCTCGGTTGTGGTTCATGGGGCGGTAACAGCGTATCGGATAATGTTGGTGTTAAACATCTTTTGAACATTAAAACGGTAGCTGAGAGGAGAGAGAACATGCTGTGGTTCAGAGCCCCTGAAAAAGTTTATATAAAAAGAGGCTGCCTGCCTGTTGCCCTTGACGAGCTTAAAACCGTTATGGGCAAGAAGAAGGTATTCATTGTAACTGATAATTTCCTGTACAACAACGGTTATACAAAACCAGTTACTGATAAATTAGATGAGTTGGGTATTAAGCACACAACCTTCTATGATGTGGCTCCGGACCCGACCCTGGCTTGTGCCAGAGAAGGTGCTAAGCTAATGAGCTCCTTTGAACCCGATTGCATAATTGCAGTGGGAGGCGGTTCACCTATGGATGCTGCTAAAATTATGTGGGTTTTGTACGAGCATCCAAAGGCCGATTTTTTGGATATGGCAATGCGCTTCGTAGACATAAGAAAACGTGTTTATACATTCCCTAAAATGGGAGAGAAGGCATACTTTATTGCTATACCCACCACTGCCGGAACAGGCAGTGAGGTTACTCCTTTTGCTGTAATTACCGACGAGACTACGGGAGTTAAGTATCCTCTGGCTGATTATGAGCTGATGCCAAACATGGCTATTGTTGATGCCGATATGATGATGAACGCACCTAAGGGATTAACCGCAGCATCGGGGATTGATGCTTTGACCCATGCCCTTGAAGCATATGTATCTGTTATGGCAACAGATTATACAGACAGTCTTGCTCTGGGAGCCATAAAGAATATATTTGAGTATCTGCCAAGGGCTTATGAAAACGGAGCTAATAATCCAATGGCCAGAGAGAAGATGGCCAATGCGGCTACTATGGCCGGGATGGCATTTGCCAACGCATTTTTGGGAGTATGTCACTCAATGGCTCATAAGCTTGGTGCATTCCATAATCTGCCCCATGGTATTGCAAATGCATTGATAATAAATGAAGTAATAAAATTCAATGCAGAAGAAGCTCCCACTAAAATGGGCACCTTTTCTCAGTATGATCACCCCCATACCCTTTCCAGATATGCAGAAATCGCCGGATATTTAGGTGTGGAGGGCGAAACAGACCATGAAAAACTTGAGAACTTAATTAAATATATAGACGAACTTAAAGAAAAAGTCGGCATCAAAAAAACTATAAGGGACTATGGAATAGACGAAAAAGTATTTTTGGATTCTCTGGATGAGATGGTTGAACAGGCCTTTGACGATCAGTGTACAGGAGCGAATCCACGCTATCCGCTTATGAGCGAGATTAGACAAATGTATCTTAACGCTTATTACGGAACCGATCTGATGAAAGAGGACGAGTCTATTTGTTGTTTAGCATTGCCGGCGATACACAGTATGCGAATAAATAACTGAATTCACATGGGACAAGGTAAGAAAGGATAGCTACCTTGTCCCATTTTATTTTATGGATAAGTCGTTGAAAACTGATGGAATATATAATATAGTAAACTGGATACAAAACCCGTTAAAATATTGGGAGCAATGGTTATGGAACATTATTACAGCGAAAAACCAAGATCTGAAATAGAAGAACATGTATTCAGGTATGAAATTAAAGGGGTAGAGCTGGAATTTATATCAGTCAGCGGAGTCTTTGCATTCAGACAAAAGATAGATAAAGCATCCCGGCTTTTAATCGAAAATTACAGGCCTTCAAAAGCAGGGAATTTTTTTCTGGATATGGGCTGCGGTATTGGGCCAATTTCTTTATATATTAAAGCAAGATATCCGCATCTTCAGGTTACAGCTGTCGACATTAATGAACGTGCGGTTTTCTATACTGATAAGAATGCCCGGTTAAATAACCTCAGCATTGAAGTTTTGAAAAGTGATCTTTACTCGCAGCTTGGAGGAAGACTATTCGGTGACATACTTTCCAATCCCCCAATAGCGGCAGGAAAGGCATTGAACACACGCTTAATTTATGAAGCCAAAAATCATCTGTTAAAAAACGGTGCCCTGTGGCTTGTTGCATACCATAATAAGGGTGGGGAAACCCTGAAACGTATTATGCATGAGGCTTTCGGCAATGTTGAGGACATCGAGAAAAAAGGTGGAATTCGGGTTTACAGATCGGTGAATCAAAACCTTGAAGTGCCTGAAAAGAGTTCTAAATGAATAAATACTTTATCCAGATAATTAAGACTGATTTTTCCTGCAATATATTAACATCATCCACAAAAAAAGTACGCTTGACAATTTTTAAGTGACGGTGTTACAATAGTTTAGCGTGCGAACGTAGTGTTTGCATGTTTTTGTGTTGTGTAAATAATCAGGGAACAATGGTCCGGAGGATTTACAGTGATTGAATTACTTAAAAAGAAAGAAAAAGTTGTAGGTGTGAAACAAACTAAAAAAGCCGCTGAACAAGATAAGCTGGAAGTAGTATTTGTTGCTTCTGATGCAGATCGAAGAATTGTTGAACCTATTATTAAGATTTGTGAGAGTAGGGGAATAAAGATTAATACCGAAAACACAATGAAACAGTTGGGTAAGGCGGCAGGTATTGATGTGGGAGCTGCAATTGCAGGTATATTACGTTCATGAAATTAACGTTAAAAACGTTAATATATAGAATACTGATAAGGAGGTGAAACTAAGGATGCCAACATTTAATCAGTTGGTTAGGAAGAGCAGAAAGAAAGTATTGTACAAATCACATTCCCCGGCTTTACAAATAAACATGAATACTTTGAAAAAGAAAGCCACTTTGTTGAACTCTCCCCAAAAGAGAGGTGTTTGTACAGTAGTAAAAACTGTTACTCCAAAAAAACCAAACTCAGCACTTCGTAAAGTTGCAAGGGTACGCTTGACCAACGGTATTGAAGTAACCGCATATATTCCAGGTATCGGACACAATCTACAGGAACACAGTGTTGTTCTTATAAGAGGCGGTCGTGTAAAAGATCTGCCGGGTGTAAGATATCACATTGTCCGCGGTACATTGGATACAGCAGGTGTTACCAACCGTCAACAGGGACGCTCGAAGTATGGCGCAAAACGCGCTAAAAAATAGCAGAACCTCATAATCTAAGGAACTGCTGAAAAAATTAATATTTGCAGGACTAATCAACGTGCAAGACGTTGTCAATATATATGTTTTGATGCGTTTCGCACTGACGAGCTTAGTTTAATAAGTTCGAGTACCTGTGATACCGGGTTATGTACCCGCAGTTATCATGAAAAGGAGGGAAGAAAAGTGCCAAGAAGAGGACATATTCCAAAAAGAGATGTTCTGCCGGATCCCATATACAATGATAAGATTGTTTCCAAACTTATCAACAGTATTATGCTGGACGGCAAAAAGGGTGTTGCGCAAAAGATCGTTTATGATGCTTTTGATATAATCAAGGAGAAAACCGGTAAGAATCCCCTTGAAGTCTTCGAAGAAGCCATGAACAATATTATGCCGGTACTTGAGGTTAAGGCCAGAAGAGTCGGCGGTGCAACATATCAGGTTCCTATGGAAGTAAGGCCTGAAAGAAGACAGACTCTTGGTTTGCGTTGGCTTGTAAGCTATGCAAGAAATAGAAGTGAACGCACCATGAAGGAAAGGCTTGCCGGAGAAATACTGGACGCAACAAACAACTTGGGCGGAGCCGTTAAGAAAAAGGATGACACTCATAAGATGGCAGAAGCCAACAAGGCATTTGCTCACTATAGGTGGTAATTAATAAAAATGGAAATGTAGCAAACATCGTACTACTACATCGGAAGGAGGGTATCGATGCCCAGAGAATACAGCTTGGAAAATACACGTAACATCGGTATTATGGCACACATCGACGCAGGAAAAACCACCACAACTGAAAGAATTCTGTTTTATACCGGACGTACACATAAGCTTGGCGAGACTCATGAAGGTTCAGCTACCATGGACTGGATGGAGCAGGAGCAGGAAAGAGGGATTACAATAACCTCTGCCGCTACTACAGCTTATTGGAAGAACTGCCGTGTAAATATCATTGATACACCCGGGCATGTTGACTTTACGGTAGAGGTTGAACGTTCATTACGCGTACTTGACGGATCGGTAACACTGTTCTGCGCAAAAGGCGGCGTTGAACCTCAATCAGAAACAGTCTGGAGACAGGCCGATAAATACGGTGTACCACGTATCGCCTATGTCAATAAAATGGACATAATGGGCGCAGACTTTTTTAATTGTATTCAAATGATGAAGGATAGGTTACGGGCGAACGCAGTACCTATTCAGCTTCCTATAGGAAAGGAAGATCATTTTGAAGGCATAATTGACCTTGTTAAGAACAAGGCATACTATTACAGGGATAATCTAGGTCAACAGATTGATGAAATGGATATTCCCGAAGATATGAAGGAGCTTGTCGAAAAGTATAGGTTTAAACTGGTGGAATCCATTGCCGAGCTTGACGAGGAACTCCTCATAAAGTACCTTGATGGAGAAGAGCTTAGCGAAGACGAACTAAAAGCCGGTATCAGAAAGGCAACTATTGCCACAACAATTATCCCGGTAACATGCGGATCGTCATACAGAAACAAAGGTGTGCAAAAACTTTTGGATTGTGTGGTAGATTATCTGCCGTCACCTGTTGATGTTCCGGATATAACTGGTATTATACCAGACAGTGGTGAGGAAGAAGCAAGGCCTTCCTCTGATGAAGCTCCGTTTTCAGCATTAGCATTTAAGATTATGACAGACCCATACGTTGGAAGACTTTCGTTCTTCAGAGTATACTCAGGAACATTGAAATCCGGTTCTTATGCTCTTAATTCGACAAAGAATAAAAGAGAGAGAATTGGCCGTATTCTGATGATGCATGCCAATGATCGTAAAGATGTAGATATTGTCTACTCAGGTGACATTGCTGCCGCTGTGGGTCTTAAAAACACCTCAACCGGTGATACCTTATGTGATGAAAATCATCCGATAATTTTGGAATCCATGGAATTTCCGGAACCGGTTATCAATGTGGCAATTGAGCCAAAGACAAAAGCCGGACAGGAGAAAATGGGTATTGCTCTACAGAAACTTGCTGAAGAGGATCCGACATTCAGAGTAACAACCAACCAGGAAACTGGACAGACTATTATTGCCGGCATGGGAGAGCTTCATCTTGAAGTCATAGTTGATCGTCTATTAAGAGAATTCAAGGTTGAGGCAACTGTTGGTAAACCTCAGGTTTCATATAAGGAAACCATCCGTAAGACTGTTAAGTCAGAGGGTAAGTTTGTTCGGCAATCCGGCGGTAAAGGTCAATATGGTCACTGCGTTATTCAGGTCGAACCACTTGAAGCAGGCAAAGGTTACGAATTTGTCAATAAGATTGTTGGAGGAGTTATTCCCAAAGAATATATACCGGCAATCGACAGTGGTATCCGTGATGCTATGAACAGCGGTGTTATTGCGGGTTATCAAGTTCTTGACGTTAAGGTAACTCTTTTGGATGGTTCATACCATGAGGTTGACTCATCAGAAATGGCATTTAAGGTAGCCGGATCGATAGCATTTAAGGAAGCTATGAAAAAAGCTGATCCTGTGCTGATGGAGCCGATTATGAAGGTAGATGTAACCACACCGGATGATTATACTGGCGATGTTATAGGAGATCTTAACTCTCGCCGGGGCAAGATTGAAGGTATGGATGCAGTTGCAGGAGCACAGAATATTCATGCGCTGGTTCCTCTTTCCGAGATGTTCGGATATGCTACTGATCTTCGTTCCAATACACAAGGACGTGCTGTATATACTATGCAGCCATCCCATTATGAACCTGTTCCCAAGAGTGTACAGGAAAAAATAACCGAGGGTAGAAATCCCAAGGTATAATACTGAAACTATTGATTTTACTAATTAATAATTATATAATTTTGAATCATCAGTGATTCAAAGAAGGAGGTTTATTCCAAATGGCAAAGGCTAAATTTGAACGTACAAAGCCACACGTAAACATTGGCACAATCGGTCACGTTGACCATGGTAAGACAACTCTTACCGCTGCTATCACCAAGGTTCTTGCTTTGGTTGACCAAAATATTCAGGTTAGAGATTATTCTGCTATTGACTCTGCTCCAGAGGAGAGAGAAAGAGGTATTACCATCAACACATCTCACGTTGAGTATGAGACAGCTAATCGTCACTATGCTCACGTTGACTGCCCCGGTCACGCTGACTATGTTAAAAACATGATCACTGGTGCAGCTCAGATGGATGGAGCTATTCTCGTTGTTTCGGCTGCTGATGGTCCTATGCCTCAGACCCGTGAACATATTCTTCTTTCCCGTCAGGTTGGTGTTCCAAGTATCGTTGTTTTCCTTAACAAATGCGATATGGTGGACGACGAAGAGCTGATTGAGCTGGTTGAAATGGAACTCAGAGAGCTTCTTAATGAATGGGAGTTCCCTGGTGACGATACACCTTTCATCAGAGGTTCTGCTCTTGAAGTTCTCGAATGCGCTTCAACTGATCCTAACGATCCCAAATATGCTTGTATTCATGAACTTATGAAGGCTGTAGACGAATATATTCCTACACCGGCACGTCCTACAGATCTTCCTTTCTTAATGCCTGTTGAGGACGTTTTCACAATCACTGGTCGTGGAACCGTTGCTACCGGTAGAGTTGAGAGAGGAACCGTTAAAGTTGGCGACGAAGTTGAAATCGTTGGTTTGATGGATGAAGCCAGAAAAACAGTAGTTACCGGTGTTGAGATGTTCCGTAAAATTCTTGATTCTGCAGTTGCAGGCGATAACATCGGAGCTCTTCTCCGTGGCGTTCAGAGAACAGAAATCGAAAGAGGACAAGTTCTTGCTAAACCCGGTTCAATTACACCTCATACAAAGTTTACTGCACAGGTTTACGTTCTGACAGCTTCTGAAGGTGGAAGATCCAAGCCTTTCTTCTCCGGTTATAGACCACAGTTCTATTTCAGAACAACCGACGTTACAGGCAACATCAAGCTTCCTGATGGTGTTGAAATGTGTATGCCCGGTGACCACGTTACAATGGAAATTGAACTGATTACTCCTATAGCTATGGAAAAAGGTCTGAGACTTGCTATCCGTGAAGGCGGCAGAACTGTTGGTTCAGGTGCTGTTGTAGATATTTTAGGTTAATTATTAATAATAATTAAGTGCGATGAGAGGATATTCTCTTGTCGCACTTTTGTTCTGTGTCAATTTTTGACGTCGAACAGGATACAAAGGCTCTGACCAATTATTGAGGCAGAAGCCTTTTTGCAATATTTAATTAACTCTTTTTATGGCAGACAAATTACCATTAATTATACACTTCTTAATTATGGTATGATATAATTNTCCTCTGCATCCGAACATATGCACAACTAAAATATGGCAGATAAAGATAAAATGGTAAAAGTAACATTTGTAATCCATCTATACCGCCTTTATAATAATATTTGCCGTTAATGCTAAGGCCTTAGAGTATGAAAGGATGATATATATGCCAAAGCAGAGTAAGAAAAATATAACCTACAGCATCCCCATGCTTCCGCTAAGGGGAATTGTAGTTTATCCAAATATGATCCTCCATTTTGATGTGGGTAGATTAAAATCGATAAAGTCAATAGAAGAGGCTATGTTAAATGAGCAGACCATCTTTTTGACAGCTCAGAAAGATCCGAATACAGAAGAACCGGATTTTGATGAAATAAATACATTTGGTACCATTGCCCATATAAAACAGTTATTAAGATTACCGGGAGATACAATAAGGGTCTTAGTAGAAGGTGTTCAAAGAGCTAAAATAATTAATTTTGTCGCAAATGAGCCCTTTTATAAGGTCGACGTTATGCAAGTTAACTCAAAAGCTCTCCAAAGCGGCAGATCAGATATACAGGCTCTTTGCAGGCAAGTGATAGATCATTTTGAAACTTATGCAAAACTTTCCGGGAAAATATCTCCCGATGCCACGCTTTCAATCACAAATATAAATGATTTGTCACGCCTCCCTGATGTCATTGCATCGAATCTTGGAATTTCAATAGAATTAAAACAGATGATTTTAGAGGAATTATCACCAAAAAGGCGTCTGGAAAAGCTTTTAGATATTCTTGCAAAAGAGAATGAAATTCTGGAGTTGGAAAAAAGCATTACTTTTAAGGTTCGCCAGCAAATTGACAAGAGCCAGAAAGAGTATTATCTCAGGGAACAAATAAAAGCTATACAAAAAGAACTTGGAGATTCTGCAGACACTACTACAGAGATTGATGAATACAGAGACAGAATCGAAAAAGCCAGTTTTAGTGAAGATGTCAGGAAAAAGGCTTTAAAGGAGCTGGACAGGCTTGCCCGTATGCATTCGTCCTCAGCTGAGAGCGGTGTTATACGTACTTACCTGGATACTCTGCTGGATATGCCCTGGGAAAAAAAGACCGAGGAGAAGCTGGATATTAAATACGCTTCTGAAATTTTAGACAGGGATCACTATGGTCTGGAAAAGGTTAAGGAAAGAGTACTGGAATACTTGGCAGTAAGAAAAATGAAAAATGGCCTTCACGGACCTATTCTTTGTTTTGCCGGACCTCCCGGGGTAGGGAAGACATCTATTGCTAAATCCATAGCCGAAGCCTTGAACAGAAGCTATGTAAGAATGTCCCTGGGCGGAGTTAAGGATGAAGCTGAAATCAGAGGACACAGAAGAACCTATGTAGGCTCAATGCCCGGTAGAATAATAAATGCAATCAGACAGGCCGGTAGCTCAAATCCTATTATTTTGCTTGATGAGATAGATAAAATGTCAAGTGACTTCAGAGGGGATCCTGCTTCAGCAATGCTTGAGGTTTTGGACGCAGAGCAGAATAAGGACTTTAGGGATCACTATCTGGAAGTACCATTTGACTTATCCGATGTAATGTTTATAACCACGGCAAACTATAAAGATGCTATACCCAGGCCTTTGCTTGACAGAATGGAAGTTATCGATATATCAGGATACACAGAGGAAGAAAAACTAAACATTGCTTCGAAGTATCTTGTGCCTAAACAGTTAAAAATTCACGGTGCCGATAATAAGTTAGTCAGATTTGATCAATCTGCTCTTAGGGAGATTGTAGTTCACTACACCAAAGAGGCTGGTGTGAGAAATCTTGAACGGCAGATTGCCACAGTTGTAAGAAAAGGAATTAAGAAGATAGTATTAGGGGAAAAAAGTTCACTTAGAATTACTAAGAATACTGTTAAGAATTATTTAGGAGCACGGAAATTCCTGTATGATAAAGCGTCTGAAAAAGACGAAATAGGTATAGTAAGAGGTCTGGCCTGGACATATGCAGGAGGAGACACTATGCCTATAGAGGTTAACATTATGCCGGGAGAGGGGCAGCTTGAGCTTACAGGACAATTAGGGGATGTAATGAAAGAATCAGCCCGTATCGCAAGAAGCTATATCCGCTCTGTTGCCGAAGAATATGGTATAGATAAAGATTTCCATAAGAAGTTTGATATCCATATCCACGTACCTGAGGGGGCTATACCTAAGGATGGACCGTCAGCAGGCATAACCATTGCAACTGCTATGATATCAGCGCTTACAGGCATACCTGCAAAAAAGAGTCTGGCAATGACAGGTGAAATCACGCTGCGCGGCAAGGTTTTACCAATAGGGGGATTGAAGGAGAAGGTTCTGGCTGCTCACAGAGCAGGTGTGGATACTATTCTTTTACCCTATGAGAACAAGAGAAACATTGAAGATATCCCCGAAAGCGTAAGAAAAGAAGTACGCTTGGTACCTGTCTGCCAAATGAATGAGGTAATCAGATATGCTCTTGTAAGAAAGCCGGAGGCGAAAAAACCTGTACAGGCCCACAACANTGTTATATTAAATCATGCAGTCGAAGAGGCTGCCGTTTCACTGGAAAACTAAACAAAATAATAATTATAGCTTTATTAGAAGGTTGCCTTGCTGCTGCAAAGGCAACCTTCTTAATGTTTGCAGGACTTATATTAAGAATAATGCGAACTGTATTGTCAATCTGAACGGAGTGAAGAGTCTTTTTTCGTTAAACAGGGGAGC
>JGI24709J26583_10000810_pt1 | contig 26375 bp, 18 predicted proteins | sample BioPla2DNA1_FD_26583 | JGI IMG/M metagenome (IMG submission 26583) | reverse complement strand
TTGAGAAGCAGGTTGAGCAGGCTGCATAGGAGGCATGCCGAAAGGCTGACCTTGAGAAGCTGGTTGAGCAGGCTGAGCGGGAGGCATGCCGAAGGGCTGGCCTTGAGAAGCAGGTTGAGCAGGCTGAGCGGGAGGCATGCCGAAGGGCTGGCCTTGAGAAGCAGGTTGAGCGGGAGGCATGCCGAAAGGCTGACCTTGAGAAGCAGGTTGAGCAGGCTGAGCAGGAGTCACCTCAGGCAATGTCAATGGTTTAATAGGTATGGGGGGCTTTTCCTCTAATGCGCCCAATGGGGTTTTAGTAAGAGCTGCTTTTAAAAAAGGATTATCTGCTTCTTTAACCATAGACCCTTGCGAAGCTTGATTTTCCATAGCCGCTTTAAGAAAAGGATTGTTTTCAGGAGTCATTTCCTGTTTAGAGGAGGAAGCATCAGGTTTGGGATCATAGGCTCCTGAGAAGAAAGCTTTAGAATCTGCATTTAGTTGAGCCAAGGCCGACTTAAGGGCAGCCAAAACACAGCTGTCCTGTTCACCCTTCATGACAGAAAGATGCTCAAGTTTTTCTTCATCTGAAACTAAAGGAAAGTCCATAAGCAACCTGATTGAATTAGCCCTGACAACTGGCACTATGGAACTTAAATTTTGAATGAGCAAAGCTTTCCGCTTATTAGTAGTTTTCACTCCTGACCTCTCAAATCACTGTTCTTATCTTAGGATAACTTTATTAGAAAGCAAAAAGCAATAATTATTATCCTAAGAAGATGAGATTTTCTGTGTTTCCTAAAAAGAAGTTCTTGAGAAAAAGGCTGCTAAAATTGTCATTTCCGACTTAGTTATATGCAAATGTTTGCAAGCCTGCCACAAGTCATCAAATTTGTCCGAGGAAATAGCAGATAAAAGTCCGGGGGTTAAAACTTTTCTCAAAGGAGAAGTCTCTGACAAAGCAAGAGGCAAAGAAATAGTCTCAAATAGTTTTATTATGCTCATCCGCTCTTTTTCTCTTTCTATGTATCCTCTATATTTAATATCTGTTTCCAGACAGAATATGTCATGAGAATCTTTGAGAAGCTCTTCTTCGGGAAAATTTAAAAGTCTGGCTGTTTGTTCATAATTCAGCTCTGGTCGCTGAAGAAGGTCACATCCATTAACAGGCTTTTTGATTTCAGCAGTGCCAAGTGCCAGTAAAGCCTGCTGATTTTCTTTGGCAGGCGACAAAACGGTATTTTCAAGCTTGGAGATTTCATCATCGAGTTTTTGTTTCCAAGCCTCGATATGCTTATATCTTTCATTTGTCAACAAACCAAGCTTAAACCCCTCTTCGCTTAAACGCCGCTCTGCAGAATCATCTCTCAAATTTAATCTGAACTCCGCATGGCCAGGGGTAATGCGATAAGGCTCATTATGATCCCAAAGGGACAGGTCATCAACCAAAACGCCTATATATGAGCTGGTTCTGGAAGGCCAATAAGGTTCGCAGTTTTTCAATGCCTGAACTGCATTTATACCAGCAATAAGACCTTGAGCCGCCGCCTCTTCATAGCCTGATGTGCCATTAATTTGTCCTGCTGTATAAAAACCTTTGATTACGCGATTTTCCATAGTTTTTCTGAACTGTCCGGGAGCAATAGCATCATATTCAATAGCATAGCCATAACGTAAAATCACAGCATTCTGTAATCCAGGAACCGTTTTAAGAATATCTTCTTGAGCCTTTGGAGGCATGCCCGTAGTCAAGCCTTGTAAATAAAGCTCTTGCGAAGCTCGGCCTTCCGGCTCCACAAATATCTGATGAGTAATTAAGTCCGGAAACTTCATAATCTTGCGATCAATTGAAGGACAATGTTTTGGACCTTCATCAGTTATATTTTCTAAAAAAAGAGGACTGTCAGGCAAATGCTTTTTGACGGCTTTAACAGTATCTTCGTTTGTATAAGTCAAATAGCATGGAATCTGTTCCGAGTAATTATCTGTTCTATGTTCCCATAAAAAACCACCTGAATTTTCATCTCCAGGTAATTCTTTCATCTGAGTTATATCTATACTGCTTTTAAGAATCCGAGGAGGAGTTGCAGTTTGCAATCTTCTTAAAGCCACACCGTGTTTAATCAGAGATTCTGAGAGGCCTGTAGCCGCTCTGGAGTTCTGCGGCCCTCCTGGCCATTTAAACTTGCCCAAAACTATAGTTGCTTCAAGATAAGTGCCTGAAGTCAATATCAACTTTGAACAGGAAAAAGCCAAGCCTGTTTCCAAGCGTATGCCAGCAATCTCTCCATGAGAAATCAGTATTTCTGTTACATGTCCTTGCCTTACCTGCAGATTATCTTGGGTAAATAGAGTGTTTGTCATTGTTCGTCTGTACATAATTTTATCAGACTGAGCACGTCTGGAACGAACAGCAGGGCCTTTTGAAGTATTCAGCCACTTCATCTGTACGGCCGTTTTGTCGACACAGTTAGCCATTTCTCCGCCAAGAGCTCCTATCTCGCGAACCAAATGTCCTTTACCTGGGCCACCTATACTGGGATTACAGGGCATCAGAGCTATAGTGCTGATATCCATAGTGACGAGCAAGGTCTTAACGCCTAATCTGGCAGAAGCCAAGGCAGCCTCGCAACCTGCATGGCCAGCTCCTATAACTATAACTGGAAAATAATCAGAATTTTTCATTATTTACCTATACAAAATCTTTCGAAAATAAGATCCAGACTGTTGAAGTCGACTGTCTGTCCTGTAATTTTACCCAATTCCCTGACAATTTCTTCTAAATCTATAGAAATCATATCCTGATAAATACCTTTTGCCATGGATTCAAGGAGTCTTTCCAGCAGATAAACAGCTTTATTCAATGAAGCTGTTTGTTTTGCGCCTAGAACAATCATATTTTCTAATTCAGAGAGTCCTTTTTCTTTCAGAAAGTCATAAAGAGTATCTTTGAGCTCTAAGAGTCCATGCCCTGTCTGTGAAGATATTTTTATTGTCTTATGATTTTTAAAGGGCTCTTCGCCAATTTTGAAAGGCAAATCTGATTTAGTCAAAAGACAAAGAAAGGGTTTATTAAAGCTTTCCAAGAGATTCATCAAATCTGAATCTTCTGCTGAAAAAGGCTCTGAAGAATCAAACAAAGCCAGAATCATAAAAGCGTTTTCAATTCCAGCTTTAGCTCTGTCAACTCCGATAGATTCAACCAGATTTTCTGTTTTTCTGATACCAGCAGTATCAGTAAGCCTGACAGGAATATTTCTGATCTGAAAATTTTCTTCTATAAGATCACGTGTTGTTCCAGGTATATCTGTTACTATAGCTCTTTCTTTGTTGAGAAGCGCATTCAAAAGACTTGATTTCCCAGAGTTGGGTGCGCCTGCGAGCACAATACTTAATCCGCCTGAAACCAGAGAGCCATTTTGTGAATTTCTCTTGAAAAGCTGCAACTCATCCAATGTTTCAGACAAAGCATGAGCCAAAAGCTTTTCATCAAGAGATTCTATGTCTTCTTCAGGAAAGTTAAGAGATGCATCAAGCTGAACAAGCTGCTCTACCAGCTTTTCTCTCAATTTATTAATAAGCGCGGAAGGCAACCCCTCAAGTTGATTTAAAGCCATACTTGCTTGAGCTTTTGTAGGAGCATTAAGAAGCTGAGAAAGAGCCTCTACTTCCAGCAAATCCATCTTGCCGTTAAGAAAAGCTCTTTTGGTAAATTCCCCAGCTTCAGCTTGCCTCACTCCGTGATTAAAAAGCTCAGACAAAACTGAAGCTATAATAGTAGGGTTGCCGTGAAGACTGATCTCTGCCATATCCTCGCCTGTATAGGAATTTGGCGCCTCATAAGTAAAAAGAATAACTTGATCAAGCTTTTTGCCAGTCTCAAATTCGACTATATAACCAAAAAATGAAGAGAAAGAACGAGGGAAAGGTCTTTTTCCCTCGTATTTGAATATCTTTTCTAGAACTTTAAAAGTTTCCGGGCCTGACACTCTAATCAGACCCAGAGCCGCTTTTCCTGGTGGAGTCGATAAAGCGGCTACTGTATCCGAATAATTGTCAAACATCTTCCTCATGGAACATAGGAACAGCTGATTTTCCTGTGCTGTTATCGGCAAATTCGAAATCGCTGTCTTCATCAGTCAAGTCATCGCTGAAATCAAAGTCATCTGATAAATCCATCTGTTGCTTGTTCCGATTTTTGGAAGGAGCTATAAACACACGTCTATTGGGTTCATGTCCTTTTGAAAAGGTTTCGACATCAGGATTGTCTTTCAAAGCCATATGTATGACACGCCTATCCATAGTGGTCATAGCTTCCAGTTCTACGGGCCTCCTACTAGCTTTAACCTTGCGAGACATCCTTGTAGCAAGCATCATAAGTTTTTTATAGCGTTTTTCCCTGTAACCTTCAGCATCCAGTATTATTCTTACACGTTCTTTTTCACCTTTGTTGAATATGATGTTGAGAAGGTATTGAACTGAATCGAGAGTGTGCCCTCGCTTGCCTATAAGCTGAGAAACATCCTCGGCAGCCACTTCAATAACCCAAGCTCCGTCGCGATAATATTCAGTCCATGACATATTGTGAAGATCTAGGTTTTGAGAGACGCTCTCAAGCAATTCAAACATCAGAGAATATCTTTCGTGCTGTTTGATTTCTTCTGAAACAGGTTCTTTCGGGCGTTCAGGTATATCTATTTCTTCTTGAGCAAAATTGTCACGCTCTCTGAAGCCGCCTCTTCTGGAACGTCCCCTATCGCCTCTATCATTTCTTTCTCTATTGTTATTGCCTCTCTTGGAGCGAGAATATCCTTCTCTACGAAAGTTGTTGCGCGAAGTTCTTGCAGGCGCTTCATAGATCTTTTCAGGCTCATCGTCTTCATTTTCGTTATCGTCCTCATCAAAAAGATCTTCGGAATCAAAATCTTCTTCATAGTCTTCGGCTACTGCTTCCTCGGGAGCCTCGCCTATATTAAACTTCATTTTGTATTCTTTTTTGCCTACTATTCCAAACAGGCCTTTAGCTGGAGCCGAGATAACTTCCGATGAAATGATTATTTCACCGGGATTAAGTTCGCTTTCAGCAATGTTGAGAGCTTCTTCTTCGGATTTTGCTGTGATTTCCAGTGTTCTTGATATATTAGTCAATTTTTTGATTCCTCCTTGTTCGATACAGCAGAATTGGCAGATTTAGTCGGACCTTGAGCCGACATTTGTTGGGCTATTCCCAGCAAACTATTTGTAACCCAGTAAACTAACAATCCAGAAGGAAGCTGGAAAGTTATTAACAACATCATCAAGGGCATAAAATTCATCATAGCGTTGGCTTGTTGCACTTCGGGAGAGTTTCCTCCTTGAGAAGCTTGCATTTGACGTTGCTGCACAACCATCAATAAAGTTATAGCTATAGGCAATATCAACATTTTATCGGGTTGGGAAAGATCTGAAAGCCAAAGAAAAGGAACATTTCGAAGCTCAACCGCCGTTCTGATTGTCTTGAACAGAGCAAACATTATCGGGAGCTGAACAAGCATTGGAAGGCAACCTGCGAATGGATTGACACCTTCTTTAAAATAAAGTTCTTGAAGCTTCTCATTCATCATTTTCGGGTCACTTTGATATCTTTCTTGTATTTCCCTCATTTTGGGAGCAAGCTCTTGACTCTTTTTCATCGACTCGGTCTGTTTTTTTGTAAGAGGATGCAAAAGCAAGCGCACTATCAGAGTCAACAATATAATAGCTACTCCGTAATTAGGAACCAGTTTATAGCAAGCAATTAAAATCCACTTTAGACCGCCATTCAAAAATCCTTCGTCTGAAGCAAGACCGGTTATATTTATCTTTTGCATTTCTGCCTTTTGGTTCGGACCCATGTAGCATAGGAACTTAAAAGATCTGGTCTCCTTGGCGCCTAGATTAAACGAGGGTAAAGAAGTTTCTAATCTGTACACATTTCTAAGCGGCAGCGCTTTATCTTTGTCTTTGTCTTTGTCTTTGTCTTTGTCTTTAAAGATTTTCTCTTCTGCAGAAACATATACTCTGTCGTTGCCTCTATTTTGCAAAAATGCAGCCACATAGTCATTTTTAAAACCGACACCATTCAATGCTCCAAGCGAACTGCCTTGTTCAGTAATAACCGCAGGCTTTTTGACACTGATATCGGTGACGTTTTTCATGCTGAACAAATTTGTCATAAGCATGCTGGACTTAAGAAATATTCCAGGCGCATAAGTCATTTTAAAGGGAGTTTGAGAAGCAGTCGGAGACATGCCTGACTGTCCGCCTACCTTAACAAGGGCTTGGGTTTTGTTATGAAGCCGATTGTCCACAGTAAAGAAATATCCGTTCATAGGAAAGGTGAAAACTCGGCTAATAGCGATACCTTCATAACCTGTTCCTATAAGAGCTTCATCTGGGATCAGCGAAGTCAAGGTTACAGAAAAATGATCCTTTGCATTTTCATCTACAGAAATTTTATAAGGATATTTAGAGTAGTCTTTAGCAGGAGTGTCGAAAGTAAATCCGTCAAGCTCTTTCCATCTGATAAGATAGCCTTCTGATGCAATAGTTGAATGAGGCGGAAATAGAAACTCTCTGAAATTTTGGTTTTTTACATAATAAGATTCAATGCCGCCTGTTTTTGAAGAAAGAACAACAGCTACAGTCTCTGTGTTTATGAAGGCATCATCATAGCTATCGCCGTTAACATCAGACAAAACCACGCCCAAAGGCATAGAATCGGCGGGAGTCAGGTCTTTTATATTGCAGCTTTTATCCACAAAAAGCTCTGAATCAAAGCCAAGCACAGCCTTTTGAGCAGCTGGAGAAGAAGAGAGCTGCGGAGAATCGGTCACAAGAGAAGATGTTGATTGTGACAACTCTGGCAAAGCAGCTGCGGGAAGTGTTTGCTCCAAAACCTTAGGAGTTGGCTGCAAAACTCCGTGAGTTGCGGCATTTTTAGGCTCAGAAGCAACAATTTGTTCTTCAGCTTTTAAGTCGGCAATAGTATGAGGCGAAAATAGCAATAAAAAAAATAAAAACAAAATGCACAGAAGAGAAACCGAGAAGCTCTTAACAGCCAGTTTCTTCTGTGTGGCGATAATATGCATCGTAAAATTTAACTCCGATTGTAATATTTGCTGCAAAATTAAAGCAAAGGATCATGTCCGCCCTTTGCAAAGGGGTTGCACCTGCATATTCTCCAAGCGCCTTTCAAAGAGCCCTTTAACAAGCCATATTTAGCAATAGCTTCATAGGTATATTGTGAACATGACGGCTCGTAGATGCAAGCCGGGGGCAGCATTGGCGAAATAAATCTCTGATAGAAGCGAATCATCTTCTTGCCTGCCGATGCTGGAAATGATGCTACTGACGAAATGAAAGTTGCCATTATAATACCCCGTTTAAAGCAGCTTTTCCGATTCGTGTAAAAGATTCATCACACATAGCTCTGAGTAATGAATACGAAAAGCTTTCGCAACTGCGGCGTATAGAAAAAACTATATGCGAAAAGTCAGGCTTGTTTGCACTCAGCCTGACAATTTCTTTTAAACGTCTGCGAAGCTTATTGCGCTTCACTGCTTTTCCAAAACGTTTAGGAACTGCAATAGCAAATTTGAAATCAAGAGAGCTGCTCTTTACAAATTTCACAAGAACGCCATGCGAAAAAAACATATTTTTCGAGTTAAAGAGGCGCTCAAAGTCAGCAGCTGCCCTTAAAGTCTCACACATGAAGATAGTTCAGAGCAGATTACTCGTCAGATACTGTAAGTCTTTTTCTGCCTGCGGCTCTTCTGCGTTTAAGGACGTTTCTGCCTGCTTTTGTAGCCATTCTGGCTCTAAAACCGTGTGTTTTGGCTCTTTTTCTTTTATTAGGATTATAGGTGAAACTCATTGTTAAATCTCCTGTATTAATTGCATTCAAAGACAGAATTATACTACAGCTCACAAGGCAAAGTCAACATATCCCCAACAGATTTGCCAAACATTGTACAGAACCGTGAAACGTTGCGCATCGTAGCAAAGTACAAAATAATTAGAATTTCAAGAGCAGTAAAATCAGAAATAACGGCCTAAAGAGCATCTGAAAGGCTTTTTAACTCTTTGGCATAAAATTTGCGATCTTATATACGTGAGCAATATCATGATATGTTTATGCAGCTAATAGCCATAAATATTCAGAAAGAGAGGGACAGTTCATGGATATTAATAAATTCACACAGAAATCGCAGGAAGCCTTGCAAAACGCAAGAAATTTAGCCGTAGAATATGGACATCAGCAAATAACATCTCTCCACATGCTGTCTGCTCTATGTGCAGATGAAAGCAATCTCATCCCTAGAGTTTTAAATAATATGAATATCTCCGGGGACACTCTCAAGGAAAAATTAGAAGGAGCAATATCTTCCCTGCCCAGAGTCTCTGGTCCAGGCATGTCTCCCGAACAATTTCATGTAACCAAGGAATTTTCGCTTGTTCTTGTACAAGCCGAAAAAGAAATGCAAATCCTTAAAGACGAATATCTCTCAGTTGAGCATATTTTCTTGGCAATGCTTGCAACAGACAGCGATGCTGGTAAAATTTTGGAAAGCCTCACAATCACCAGAGAAAAGTTTCTTGCTGCTCTTATGGAGGCCAGAGGCAATCAAAGAGTTACTTCAGACAATCCTGAGGCGACTTACAATGCTCTGGAAAAATACGGAGTCGACCTTTTAACAGCCGCCAAGCAGGGAAAACTTGATCCCGTCATAGGCAGAGACGATGAAATAAGGCGCGTAATAAGAATTCTTTCCAGAAAAACTAAAAACAACCCAGTTCTGATAGGCGAGCCTGGCGTGGGTAAAACTGCCATAGCGGAAGGTCTTGCGCAAAGAATTCTAAAAGGGGATGTATCCGAGAGTTTGAAAGACAAAACAGTATTCGCTTTGGACATGGGGTCTCTTATCGCTGGAGCAAAGTTCAGAGGAGAATTTGAAGAAAGACTTAAAGCTGTTCTCTCAGAAGTAAAGAAAAGCGACGGCAGAATCCTCCTCTTTATTGACGAAATTCACACCATAGTAGGAGCCGGGCGAACCGATGGAGCTATGGACGCAGGCAACATTCTCAAACCGATGTTAGCCAGGGGCGAACTGCACTGTATAGGCGCAACAACTCTTGATGAATACAGAAAGCACATAGAAAAAGACGCAGCCTTGGAAAGAAGATTCCAGCCAGTCTTAGTTGAACAGCCAACACCCGAAGATGCAATAGCCATTCTCAGAGGCTTAAAAGAAAGATATGAAGTATTCCACGGCGTTAAAATTCAAGACAGTGCATTAATTTCGGCTGTAATGCTCTCTGACAGGTTTATCACAGAAAGATTTCTGCCAGACAAGGCCATTGACCTTATAGATGAAGCCTGTGCTTCAATCAGAACAGATATTGAATCGATGCCTCCCGAGCTGGATCAGGTAACCAGGCGAATTATGCAACTCGAAATTGAAGATACGGCTTTGGGAAAAGAAAAAGATGAGGCCAGTAAAAAACGCCGCGAATCTATTAAAAAAGAACTGGCAGATCTCAAAACTGAAAGCGATGCTTTAACAACCCAATGGGAAAGCGAAAAGCAAGTTATCCAAAAGGTTCAGGAAAAGCGCAAAGAAATAGAACAGCTTAACGCTCAAATCGAAAAAGCTGAAAGAAACTATGACTTGGGCAAAGCCGCAGAACTGAAACACGGACTTCTTCCAGCTGCACAGCAAAGCTTGAAAGAACTTGAGGAACAGCTAAAAGAAAAGCAAAAAACAGGAAAGCTGGTCAGAGAAGAAGTCACCTCTGACGAAATAGCCTCAATAGTCAGCAGGTGGACAGGAATACCTGTCACCAAACTGGTAGAAGGAGAAAAAGAAAAGCTTCTTAAATTAGACGAACATCTCCACGAAAGAGTAATAGGACAAGATGAAGCCGTGACTGCAATTTCAGAGGCAGTCTTACGCTCCAGAGCCGGCCTGAAAGACCCTAAAAGACCAATAGGCTCATTTATATTCCTAGGCCCTACAGGAACAGGAAAAACCGAGCTCGCAAAGGCTCTGGCGGAGTTCCTTTTCGACACCGAAGAAAACATGATAAGGATAGACATGAGCGAGTATATGGAAAAATATGCGGTTTCTCGCCTTATAGGAGCCCCTCCTGGATACGTAGGATACGATGAAGGCGGACAACTGACAGAAGCCGTCAGACGAAAGCCATACTCGGTCGTTCTATTCGACGAGATAGAAAAGGCTCATCCTGATGTATTTAACGTTCTGTTGCAACTTTTGGATGATGGCAGACTTACCGATTCACAAGGCAGAACGGTCAACTTCAAGAATGTTGTAGTTCTTATGACAAGCAATCTTGGAGCAGATCTGCTCATTGATGCCATAACTGAAAAAGGCAAGATAACAGATGAAACACGAAATGCGGTCATGGAACGAGTCAAAGCCTTCTTCCGTCCCGAGTTTTTAAACAGAGTAGATGATATAGTTATCTTCTCGACTTTGGAAAAAGAACAGCTTTCAGGAATCGTAGATCTTCAGATGCAACAGATCCAAAAGCGTCTTTTGGAACAAGGCATAGATGCCAAACTTGACGACAAAGCAAAAGATTGGCTGATCGAACAAGGCTACAGCCCTCAATATGGCGCAAGACCTCTCAAGCGTCTATTGCAAAAAGAAATCGAAACAATGCTTGCCAGAGCTGTAATTGAAGGCAAGATAGCCGAGGGAGATAAGATTATCATAAGCGAAGAAAACGGAAATTTAACTTACAAAAAGCAATAATAAAAGCAAGCACGACACAAGACAAAACAGCTAAAACCAAAAACAGCAGTTATGAAACACATAACTGCTGTTTTTGGTTCCAGAGGGAGATAAGCTGCGGATATTCTTTACTCTCCACTGCCAAGAACCCACTGGTATTCAGTAGGCTAATATATAAATCGGAGAAGAAAAATTAGTTTTCTTGTCCTTCTGTGGCTTGATTACGATTAATAGCCTTAACCAATCTGCCGATTTTTCGGGATGCAGTTTGGGGTTTAATATAGCCTTTGGAACCTGCCTTAGCAAACTTGGAAACCACCATGTTTTTCATGGCCTCCAATTCGTCTTTATTGCAGTTCTTGTCTGCGGAAAGAGCCAAAACTTTTTTCTTGAGTGTTTTAAGTTCTGATACGGCGGAGACTCTTCTGGCATGCTTTCTAAGAGCCTGTCTCGCGTTTTTTGCAGCTGATTTTGTATTAGCCATTGTACTTACTACCTTTCATTAAACTGAGCAACAAGTGTATCACAAAGAAGCAGAGCTTTCAAGATGTTTTTATCTTTTGCCAGCAGTGTACTTATAAAGCAGATATGAATCTTCCATATCGCAAAAACCGTAAACTTCACCCTCAGGAGACAAAACACGGTTTCTGGGAGCTGTCAGAACAAAAGAAAATGCAGGCACAGTGAGAATGTCAGCATAATCAAGAATAGCCCCTTGAGGCGAGCACTTATACAAACGCTCTCTATAAATAATGCCATAATCGTTGACAGCAAGAAGCGAGAGATGGACGTTGCCAGCGGAGTCAACTCCTATGATTTCTCCTTTTGCATAATCAACATCTTTGTAAGCCCCATAAGGAAACTCTGCAACTATTGTTTCATCTGAAGCAGCATAAGAATTTCTTATATACAGCTGGGCATTTTTCCCCATCAATCTCAAGCCCCAAAGCTTTCCAGGTTCCTTTTCGTACAATGAGAGACCATCAGGACTTTGATATATTCCCAACAGATCTCCATCGAGATTGAGACGGACTATTCCTTCCGCTATTGGCAAGTCAACAAGAAGTTCATCGCCTTTTTGTGAAAGTCTCAAGCCTATGGCATCGTTAAAGGTTTCCATTCGGCTCACAAGCTCACCATCCAACATCACAAAAATTCTGCCCAGTTGTCTGTCCAAAACTGCAACAACGCCGTGCTGTGAAATATCAAAATCTGAGAAAATCTCAGCATCAAGAGAAGAAAGATTTATGACCTGCTCAACTTTACCTTTTTCATTGAAGAGCTTTATAGCCTTATTAAGGGAGTCCAGAACCCAGACTTTTCCCTTGCCATCAGCCTTGATAGAATCGGGGATTCCAGAACCCATTCTATCAGTATCTTGGTTAACGCCGCCAACTGAGTCTCTGAGAGTGCCAAAAGGTATAGACAGAGAAAGCTGCGGTTTCTTAGCGTTAAACATAGTCTTGTAATAGCGAAGACCGTTAATATGTTTATAATCAACATCTTTAATAAGAGAAAGCCCCTCCTGGGCTTGGAGAGCACAGGAGAGGAAAACTAACGAAATCAGAATGAACGGCAAATACTTTTTTATATTTAACATATGAGAGAATATCCTGATTCAGAACATAATTAAGGCAGCTTAAGAGTCTTAGCAGGATCTATCAGACCACCGTTTTTATCACGCAATTCGAAGTGGAGGTGTGCACCTGTGGTGTAGACTCCAGTATTATCAGCAATTGCAACCTGCTGTCCAGCTTTGACTTTGGTTCCTGGTTTAAGAGCTGTATTCTTCTGAAGGTGGCAATAGAAAGACTGCATACCGTTAGCATATTTGATTTTAATATAAGCACCGCCGCCGTTTTCGTAGCCAGATGCAACCACCACACCGTCACCCAACGCATTAACTCTGGTACCGGTCGGACAAGGCAGGTCAATACCATTGTGGTGTTTTCTATTGCCGGTAACCGGGTGAATTCTATATCCGAAGGGAGAACTGATTCTGGTGGGCATAGGGGTGAGAGGTTTAGCAGTCAAACCAGCTCCACCGGATTTTCTTTCCTCTTCCTGCTTCTTTCTCTCTTCTTCCTGGCGTTTTTTCTCCTGCTCGGCGAGCCATTTATCACGGTCTGTTTTGAACATACGTTTATGCCAAGGATATTCTTTAATCTTGACATCAGCAACTTTGTCGCCTTCAAGATAGTGAGCATGTATCCAGCCGGCAGAAGTTTTGTACCAATTACCTTGTTTGCCTTCTATAGTAACTTCTTCACCATTTTTCAAATTTTTAAGAATTTTGCCCCAAGGAGCTTGTCTGGCAGCAACAGTCATTTCAGCACGGCATTTAATTTTAGCTTTGCTTCCAGCTACAAGATCTTTTTTGTCATCTTTTTTATCGTCTTTTTTGTCATCCTTCTTATCTTCCGGCTTAGGAGCTTCAGGTTCTGCAATGACAACTGTTTCTACTTTATCTTCAGCTTTTTTGTCGTCATCCGATGTAACTTTAACCTCTTCTCCGAATGGATTTGGGGCGTCTTCAGAATTTTTTTCTTGAGCGCTCAAAGGCGTAAAACAAATCATGGCTACAAGAGCCAAAACAACAGTTAAAAACAAGGTTTTTCTCATAATGTTGTACCTCATTATTATATTGGGGTTTTAATAGAATACTACAGATTTTATAAATAGTTTTAAAAGATTAAGAAATTATAAAAGAGAAAATATTCTATTGGTTTCTCAGAGCATGAATTGGAAATAAAAAGAGCTTGTCTTTGTTCAAAGGTAGGGCTAGAATATTGCAACCAAAACAGGAGGCTAAAATTATGACAAAAAATTCACAATTCGCTTTCAAAACTGAAACAAAGCAGCTGCTGGATCTAATGGTTAATGCAGTTTATTCAAAGAAGGAAATATTTTTGCGCGAACTCATCTCTAACGCTTCCGACGCTTTGGACAAGCTAAGATTTCAGTCTTTGACTGACGACAAACTAAGACCGCTTGCAGAAGATCTGCATATCAGGCTCACACCTGACAAAGAAAATGAAGCACTGACTATCAGCGACAATGGCATAGGCATGAACAAAGAAGATTTGATAGATTTTCTCGGTACCATCGCCAAGTCTGGAACTAAAGAATTCTTAAAAGCCATAAAAAGCTCTCAAGAAGACAAATCACAATTCATAGGACAATTCGGCTTAGGATTTTACTCTTCTTTCATGGTGGCAAAAAAAGTAGAAGTCCTCACAAAAAAAGCTGGAGAAGAACAAGCCTACCTTTGGACTTCTGAAGGCGGAGATTCATTTAGCATAGAAGAAGCCGAAAAAGAAACAAATGGCACAGACATCAAACTTTATCTAAAGAGTGAACCCGAAAGCAAAGACGAAGACGATGCGGATTCAGCCGAAACTTGGATAGATTTCACAGACGAATATGAAATAAAATCCATAGTAAGACGCTACTCTGACTTTGTAGCCTATCCCATTAAAATGAAAACTACACGAACCTATCCCAAAACTGATGAGGAAGGAAAAGTTATAAAAGACACTGAACCCGAAACTGTTGTAGATGATGAAACTTTGAACTCTATGAAAGCAATCTGGCTGAAAAAAGAGTCAGAAGTCACCGATGAAGAATACAAAGAATTCTACAGGCATATCAGCTCAGACTGGATGGAACCTCTTAAATGGTTCAGATTCAATGTAGAAGGCCTCACCGGCTCATTTTCGGCTTTACTTTTCTTGCCCAAACATCAGGGACTAATGGCTTACATGCCCGATGCTCCAGGCGGAATTCAGCTTTATGTAAAACGTGTTTTCATAATGGAAGACTGCAAAGAGCTTATTCCAGACTACCTGAACTTTGTAAAAGGCGTTGTAGACTCTGCTGACATGTCTTTGAACATTTCCAGAGAAATACTCCAAGAAGACAGACATATTCAAGTAATCAGAAAAACTCTTACAAGAAAAGTCCTGGATACCCTTTATGAAATGCTCACAAAAGAAAACGATCTTTATAATGAGTTTTACAAAAGCTTTTCCAGAAATCTTAAAATAGGTATAACCAGAGACTATGAAAATCAAGAAAAACTTTTAAGACTGGGGCTCTTCAATACCACCAAATCAGTTGACGAACCAACAAATTTGGACTCTTACATTGAAAGAATGCCTGAAGAGCAAAAAGAAATTTACTATCTCAGCGGTGACAGCATAGAAACCCTGAAATCCAGTCCCCACATAGAAAAAGCAAAAGAAAAAGGATATGAAGTTCTTCTGCTGACCGATTCATTCGATGAAGTCTGGACAACCTATGTTACCAACTACAAAAACCATCCGATGGTTTCTTTGGCAAAAACAGAAATAGAAACAGGAAGCGAAGAAGATAAGAAAAAACGTGAAGAAGAAATTAAGGAAAAATCTGCAGAAATGAAAGATCTTCTGACAGCCTTGCAAGAAAACCTTAAAGACTCCGTCAGAGAAGTTAAAGTCTCAGGAAAAATGCTTTCATCCTTGGCTTGCCTGAATCTCTCAGCTCATGAGACTTCTCCTAGAATGGAAGCTCTTATGAAAGCAGCTGGCCAAAAGGTCGAGCCGACAAAACGCTCTCTGGAACTCAACCCCGAACATCCTCTAATGAACAATCTCTTGGAACTCTACAAGAAAAATCCTGAAGATCCCAGAATCAAAGATTTCTCAAACCTGATTTATGCTCAGGCTGTATTGGCGGAAGGCGGAACATTATCCAATCCTTCAGAAGTCAACAAAATAGTCACAGATCTTATGGAAAAGGCCATAGGTGAATAAGGAAAAAGCAAAAATGAGCAAACACAACATTCACAGCGGAATAATCAGAGTAAAACTTACCGTAAATTTGCTCGCTGACACCCCAAAAACGGACTCAATATACCTTACAGGAAATCTTCTTGAGCTCGGAGAATGGGATCCTGCAGGCAAAAAGCTTACCCAAGCAGTTGACGGAACTTATTACACCGAGTTCAACGCAAGAAAAAACAGTGCAATACAGCTGAAGATCACAAGAGGCAATTGGCAAACTCAGGCAATTACAACACCTGGACAGGTGCCTCCCAAAAACATGATTTTCAAGCTTTCACATGACCAAACCTTAGAAATCACAATTCACGACTGGCTGGATAAAACCTTTGTAGAGTCAGATCCTGTTATAGGCCAACTGACCTCCATAGACAATTTTGAATGCAGAAATCTGCGTCACAAACGTCCAATAGCTGTATGGCTTCCAAACAACTACTCTGAAACTTCAGAGCCATTCATGACAATTTATATGCATGACGGGCAAAACCTCTTTGAACCCAAAACATCCTATACCCTCACCGACTGGAAGGTTGATGAAACATTGTCCAGCTTGATGAATGCCGGATTAATAAAAAACACTATAGTAGTGGGAATACCCAACTCGCCTTTAAGAATGCAAGAACTGAATCTTTACACTTCCGAAGGCAGAGCTTACGCAGAGTTTATAGTCAACGAGGTTATACCCTATGTCAACAAAAACTACAATGTCAGCAAAGAAGCTGAAGACAGAGTAATAGCCGGTTCATCAATGGGCGGTCTCATGTCATTTCAGATGGCTATGGAATACAGCGATTACTTCAAAAAGGCTGCCTGCTTCTCTTCCGCTTTTTCCAGAAGCGGAAATGACAGAGTTTTCAAATATGTCAAAGAAAATGCAAAAGATTTGCCATTTGATTCCAAAATTTATTTGGATACAGGCGAATACGAAGAAGTCATTACCAAAACCTACTTTGACATGATGGAATTGCTCATAAGTTTTGGCTTTGAAGAAGGGGAAAACCTTGCCGGATATTTTGCCGAAAAGGCCATTCATACAGAGACAGCATGGGCAGAACGCTTCCACATACCTATGCTTTATTTGCTAGGCAAGGAAGAAGAACAATCCGGACTTCTCTCAGCCGCTGAATGAATTGATAATAAAGTAAAGAGCTCCTGCAGGCAACAGCATGCTGGAGAGCAAAAACAGCATAACTGCTAATTCTTGAACATAATCTAACGGTTCCATGAGGATTTTATCCTCAGGGAACCATTTTTTTAGCAACGTTGGCGGCAAAGCTCCACGCCAAAAAGCCCTCCCGTGCCTCTTACAGAAAAACACTTGTGAAGCGAAAAGGGCAAAAGCAAAGCAACAAGCTAAAATTAAAAAAACGATAACAGTCAAAATCTCGTCCGATAAACTTGGTTTTAACTGTTATCGTCTATTTTTCTCTAAAAGCTGAGCTGAAAGCTCAAACTGCTATTATTTAGCCCACTTAATAAGACCTGTCAACAAAGGATGCACCGTATCTTCATGATGAGGCACAACTCTTAAGGCCAAGCCCATCTTGCCGCTTGAAACGAGTTTAATCTCGCCTTCATAAACAGCTACGCCGTTCTTTTCGCCTGCGGACTTAAGAGGAAGAATTACACCTTCCGAAAGATCTTCCTGCTCAAGAATAGGTCCATAGAAGACCTCTACTGACAAATCGTTAGCTTTAAGCTCAGAAAGGTTGATCTTAGCAGTAACTTCTACAGTGTCGCCTACCGAATGAGAAGACTTGCCATTAGCATGGAATTCAAGAATTGAAACGTCTTTCCAGACACGTTTAACATTGTCAATCCAAGCCGCAAGTTCTCTCGCTCCCTGTCTCTTGTTTTCAGAAAGATGAGAGTAGCGGTTATTGCAGGGGACATAGAATCTATCTGTGTATTCGCCGACCATTCGGTTGGTATTGAAGTATGAAGCTACTTGTCTTATCGCTTCTTTCATCATGCCAATCCACTTGCGGGGCAAATTGTCAGTCGACAAATCGTAGAACAAAGGCGCAACTTCTTTTTCCAAAAGTTCGTAGAGAGAGTTGGCTTCCACTTCGTCTTGATAATCAGTTGAATCAAAGACTTCTCTGGTGCCGATAGCCCAGCCGATTTCAGGGCTGTAACCTTCATCCCACCAACCGTCAAGTATGGAGAGATTAAGAACGCCGTTTGCAGAAGCTTTCATGCCTGAAGTTCCGCTGGCTTCCTGAGGTCTTCTGGGATTATTAAGCCATACGTCAACGCCCTGGACCAAGTATCTGGCAACAACAACATCATAGTCTTCAATAAAGACAATGTGGCGTCTCAATACGGGGTCAGAACTATATTTGACTATCTCTTTGATGAAGTTTTTGCCAGGTTCATCTTTGGGGTGAGCCTTGCCTGCTATTACAAGCTGAATAGGTCTTTCAGGATTGCAGAGAATCTTAATCAAGCGCTCTCTGTCCTTGAACAACAAAGTAGCACGTTTATAAGTCGCAAATCTTCTGGCAAAACCTACTGTCAGCCATTCAGGATTTAAAACTTCCTGAGCTTTTGCTATTTCAGAAGCTGGAGCATTTCTGTCTCTGAGCTGCTGTTCCAGTCTCTTTCTTGCGAAAGCTACCAGTCGTTCTCTTCTTCTTTCGTGGGTTCTCCAAAGTTCTTCAGAAGGAACTTTTTCTATAGCATCCCAAACTGAGAAATCTTCCCCGCAGTTCTGCCAAGTCGGACCCAAATAGCGATCAAAAAGAGCGGCCATTTCGTTGGAAACGTAAGAAGCGGTATGAACACCGTTTGTTACTGATTTAATTGGGATTTCCTGTGCAGGAACTTTAGGATAGAGGTCTGCCCACATTTTTCTGGAAACTTCGCCGTGCAATTTGCTCACGCCATTTGCTTCGCAGCAAAGATTGAGAGCACAAACTGCCATGGAGAAACCGTCACCTTTTGGAGTGTTTTTCTGCCAGCCCAAATCGAGGAATTCTTGCCAGCTGATACCCAGTTTACCATAGTAATCCGTGAAATATTTTTCCATGAGTTCACGGCTGAACACGTCAATACCTGCCGGAACAGGAGTGTGTGTTGTAAATATATTGCCTGCTCTGGTTAATTCAAGAGCTTCACGGAAGCTCATGTTGTGTCTCGCCATAGAAACAGCTATTCTTTCAATAGCCAAGAAAGCCGAGTGACCTTCGTTCATGTGATAAACGCGGGGATGCAGATTAAGTGCGTGGAGAGCTCTAAGACCACCAATGCCGAGAACGATTTCCTGCATTATGCGGGTTTCAGTATCGCCGCCATAAAGCTCGCGAGTGATCCAGCGATCACCAGGGGCATTTTCCGGAGTATCGGAGTCCAAAAGGTAGAGAGAAACTCTGCCGACCTGAAGTTTCCACAACAGAAGCTTCAAAAGGCGGCCAGGCATTTCAACACTGACTCTCATTTGTTTGCCTGCGTCATCTAGCACAGGTTTAATTGGCATGTTGAAAAAGTCGTTTTCTGGGTAAAGTTCTTGTTGGTAGCCACCGGCATTAAGTTTCTGCTTAAAATAACCAACTCTGTAAAGAAGTCCAACTGCAACCAAAGGAACACCCAGGTCAGACGCAGACTTAAGATGATCACCGGCAAGCATTCCAAGACCGCCGGAGTAGAGTCTTACGCTTTCAGTAAGACCAAATTCTGCCGAGAAATAAGCAACAGCAGGCTGTTCGCTTTTACCATATTTCTTGGCATACCAAGTATGGTCGTCATCCATATAGTTTTGGAAGTCGGCATAAACTCTGTTCACATTTGCCATAAAGGCAGGATCAGCGGCACGTTCTACGATTAATTCCTGCGAAATGCTTCCAAGCATTTTGACAGGATTGTGATATGTCTCTTCCCATGCCTCCGGAGCCATTCTGCGCCAAAGGGAGGTGGCTTCCGGGTTCCAGCACCACCAAAGGTTGTAGGCCATTGCTTCCAAGGGCTTTAGAGATTCGGGAAGTGTCGGAGTTACTACAAATGTGTGAATAGGCTTCATACTATAATTAGGCCTCCTGATTTTATTGTTCGCGCATTTATACAATGAAACGACAAAAATCGCAAGAGCAATCTCTCCAAAATACCTAAAGAAAGCCTAATTATATCTGCGAAGCAGATTCAGACAAGCATTTCCGCCACAATCGTCTTAACAAAACTCATAGAATCAAGCTTTGCCGAAGCCTCTATTACCTTCTCAGAATTCCTCGCTGCCGCCCATAGTCTTGAATAAATTAAAATAGAAACCAAATTATCGGGAGTCAAAACAATAGATTCAGCTATATTATTCAATGCAGATTCACGGTTAGCGGAAGCTTCGTCGGTCAGCGCCCTCAATGCAAAAGTGTGAGAAAGTCCATAGTCGCCGCACTTAATCTTTGAAACTTGATTAAACAAAGAAGCCAAAAGAGAAGGATCTGTTTTCGATACAGCCTCAGCAGCCCAAGTCAAGGCTTTTGATTGTTCAAGCGGTAAAACGCCTGGCAATTTTGAAGCAGCGAAAAAAGCATTATAAGCTTCTGCGAATTGTTTTTTTGCATACTTGGAATAGCCCTCGGACATCTTCAAGCTCCACTTTTCAAATGGAGACAATGAAACCGCATTCAGATCTAGATCAGCAAGCAAAAGCTCGTATCCTTTAAAATTGCCGCAAGCAGCTTTTAAAGATATTTCAAAAAGCGAACCTCTCAGCTTAGCCGCTTTTTCATTCATATTGCTTTTGGCTGAATATTTATTCCAAAGTTCTCTGGCATAAGAAACTTTATCCATAAGCAAATAAAAAGAAGCTATTTTATAAACCAAAGAAAAGTTTGAATGAGAGCTGTCATTTAGCAAAAAACTTTGAGCAAGCACCAAAGCAGACTTATATTCAGATTTACGCATCAAGTCCTCAAAGGAGGAATCAAATTCTCGAGGAGACATTCTTTCTCTTCCTGCTGCCGATGCAGTTTTAGCCTTACTGAAAACCTGCACTCCTCTCTTAGGAGTTGAGACTGGGCTTATAGCATAAGGCTGGGAGGCATTTTTTTTGTATAAAAGACTGTGAACAAGTAAAATTGCCAAGAAGAGAGCTGCTGAAATAAAAATCAGCTTGCCGCCCAAAGAACTCAAAACCGCCACAGCCAGCATTATAAAAGAAAACCCCACAAAGTATGAGGTATAGAACTCATAACTCATAACAGGCCGTTTCTTGCCAATTTGCCGCGACAAGAATGCGTAAGGAATCATCCAAAAGAAAAAATAAATGACGCTCAAGAAGAATAATCTGACAAGCCAATATTCAAAATTAAGATCGTTTAAACCTATAAGTTGCTTAAGAAAATAATCTCCGCCCTTTGCCGAAGCAAAAGACAGAATCCCCGCAAAGTAGAAAAATGTAAATATCACCCAAGGGACTCCGCCTTTAAAGGCAGAGGTTTTAAAGAAAATAAAAGCAGCCAATGCCATCAACAAAGCAAAAACAAGATAAGCCGGGAGAGGCAAAGAAAGAGCGGCAACCTGCTCTTTGTACATAAATGGCAGATTTAGGTCAGAGGCCAAACTAAAAGCTGTCTCAAGTTCCAAGCTGTCTGAAAAATCAAGCATTTGAGCTTTAACAGTATAAGCTATCAATATGGACATAGGATGAAGAACTTCGTAATTTATACCTTTGAGTCTTCTTAAAGCTTCACTGTCTAAATTATTGAGTTTATTTAAAGCCGCTATATAAACATTCGCATCAGGCGAACCGGTTTTTTCAGATATAGTCACAGCTTTACCGGTAAGAGTGGCCAAATTTCCATTAGAGTTTCCAGCTTCTTTCATCAATTGCTGTATAACTGACTCAGAAGGATGTTCAGAAGAAGCTTTCAAGTTTTTATTCTGTGCTGTAGCAACAAAAGCAACGGATAAAAAGCAAGTTGTCACAAAACAAATGAAAAAGCAGCTACTTGAAAATTTGCGTAAAAAATTCTTCATATAAAATCCTCTCTAGCTTGGACTCACAAAGAGAAAAAAAAACAGACCCGCATTAATTTATAATACAAATCAAAAGAAAACAACTTTTTATGCTATATTGCTGTTAACTTGCAAATTTATAAGAATCATAAGAGGACAACCATGAAATTCCCTTCAACCAGTAATCTCACAGAAATTCGAGAGTGGAAACTTTTAAAAGAGCATTCAAAACAAATGAAACTCGTTCATATGAGGGATCTTTTCAGAGAAAATACTCGCAGATTCGAAGAGTTCTCTGTTTCACTTCCAGACATGCTAATTGATTATTCCAAGCATCGAATTACCGCACAGACCATGAAACTTCTTTTGGATCTTGCCAAAGCCGTAAATCTCAAAGAAGCCATTGAAGCTATGTTTACAGGAGAAAAAATAAACAGAACTGAAAACAGGGCCGTTTTGCACACAGCACTCAGAAACAAAGCTAATACCCCAATTTTAGTAGACGGCGAAGATGTAATGCCTAAAGTAAATGAAGTTTTGGAAAAAATGCGCAATTTTTCCAAAAAAGTCAGAAGCGGAGAATGGAAGGGATTTACAGGCAAAAAAATTACAGATGCCGTAAATATAGGTATAGGCGGCTCAGATCTTGGCCCAGTCATGGTTTATGAAGCTCTAAAATACTATGCTGATGGCCCCGAGCTCCATTTCATATCCAATGTCGACGGAACAGATTTCGCTGAAACAGTTAAAAAGCTGAATCCAGAAACCACTCTTTTCATAATAGAGTCTAAGACATTCACAACCCAAGAGACTATGACTAACGCGGAAACTGCAAAAAATTGGCTTCTTAAAGCATTAGGCGATGAAAAAGCCGTAGCGAAACATTTTGTTGCAGTTTCCACAAATACCGAAAAAGTTGCCGCTTTCGGTATAGACACTGCCAATATGTTTGAATTTTGGGACTGGGTAGGCGGCAGATATTCTGTGTGGTCAGCCATTGGCCTTCCAGTCATGCTTTCTATAGGCTCAGAACGTTTTGACGAGTTTTTGTCAGGCGCGCACGAGATGGACAAGCACTTCAGAAATACTCCATTCGAAAAAAATGCCCCTGTCATAATGGCTCTGTTGGGAATATGGTACAACAACTTTTTCGGAGCCGACAGTTTGGCAATTTTGCCATATGACCAGTATTTAAAACGTTTTGCAGCTTATTTCCAACAAGGTGACATGGAAAGCAACGGAAAAACTGTTACCAGAGACGGACAAAAAGTCAACTGGGAAACAGGACAAATAATCTGGGGAGAACCAGGCACAAACGGACAACACGCCTTTTACCAGCTAATACATCAGGGCACCAAGCTCATCCCTTGCGACTTCATAGGCTTCGCGACAACCCTTAACAGACTTTCCGACCATCATGAAAAACTTATGGCCAACTTCTTTGCCCAAACAGAAGCCCTCATGAAAGGCAAAACTGTCAAAGAAGCTGCTGAGGAACTCAAAAACGAAAATCTGACAGAAGAAGAGCAAAATATGCTTCTCCCTCACAAGGTTTTTGAAGGAAACAAGCCCACCACAACTATTCTGGCAAAAAAACTGACTCCTGCCGTTCTTGGACAATTGATAGCCTTATATGAAATGAAAATATTTGTCCAAGGCGTGATCTGGCAAGTCTACAGCTTTGACCAATGGGGCGTTGAATTAGGCAAGAAACTGGCTAAAACGATACTCCAAGAAGAAAAAGATTTGCTCGCAGGCAAAAAGGTCAATTTAAAAAACCACGATTCTTCCACCGAAGGTCTTCTGAAATATTTCGCCAAACATGCTGAATTATAAGTTTTTCAACCCTGAAAAACTTGCAGAAATGCGGATATTCCGGTAAATTTCTTGTATCATAAAAAAGAGATAATTTAAATGTACATAGGGAAAGTATTGGGAAGGGTTGTCAGCACTGCCAAAGACCCCTTATTAGAAGGTTTGAAGTTCATCTTGGTAACCAAGATTGACTCTGACGGCAACCACATTGGCAAACCATTCGTAGCATGTGACTATTCTGGAGCCGGTTACGGCGAAACAGTCTTTTTATGCGGCGGAATGGAAGCTGCTTATCCCTTCGCTCAGAGGCCCCCATCTGATGCCACGATTCTAGGAATTATAGATTCCATAGAAGGTGAAAAAGACCTGGAACAGAGGAGATAAAACCATGGATATTGCACGAGTAGTAAAAAAAGTTGTATCCACCGTCAAACACGAGAGCTTCGCTTCAAAACCTTTGCTCTTGGTTCAACCACTGCACCCTAAAACCTTGGAACCGAAAGGACAAGAAGTGCTTTGCATAGACTTGGTCGGATCCGCAGAAAACGAAATAGTTATTGTAAATAAAGAAGGCAGCTCCATCAACGATTTACTGGGCTTAAAAAAAGCCCCCACAGATGCTGCCATAACAGGAATAATAGACACAATCACAATTGATGGCAAAAACGCCTTCAACAAGTCCCTTTAAGCAGTACAGCAAATATTAGGAGGCTCCATAAATGGATTCTATCGTTGAGCAGATAGCTAAGGAAGTAATGATGAAACTCAGAGACAGCAACACAAACAGGGGATCGGCTTATACTCCCCCTAGAAGCTCAGCCTCACAACAATACCCGCAAGCTACAGTTTCTGGCAAGACAGCATATGTATTGACAGGAAACTTCAAGGTTATTGACCAAGTCGCTGAACAAACAGCCAATTTACTTCAAAGAGGCGAAACCCTGATAATTTCCAATTACGTGGAAGATTGTTATGGCCAAAAGCTGGCCGCAAGCGGATGTAAAATACTCAATTATAAAAACACCTCCAGCAATGTTGCATTGCAAGGCATTTCAAAACTGATTATTCCTTCACTTTCAGTTAACACACTCTCAAAGGCTGCCAATCTAATCTCTGACACCTTCATAACCAGAGTTTTATGCCATGCCCTTGACGAAGGTGTCAGAATAACTATTACTGACCCTGCAATCATAGAAGCTGCAAGATATTTCCCTGCCGGTTTAGCTGAAAAAATTAACTCTTTCAGACGCGACTTGGAAAAAATGGGCGTTATTTTTGAAAGATGCGCCAAGCTTAACGTAACACCTCAACATAAGTGTACAACCTGCATTTCAGGCACAGAGAACAATTGTATTTCCTGCAATCCCGCAGCCGCCCCTTCTCAAACTGCTGCTTATGCGCCAGCTTTACCTGCTTACTCAAATGCTCCTGCAACAGCTCCGCTTTCGAAATTCCGCGAGTTGCTTCCACCCTTAAAAACGCATTTTGAAAGAAATCAAGAAATACAAGAACAGACGCAGCTTAGAGTAAGAACACCGGATGCTTGTCTGCAAGACAATTGCACACGCCCATACGGAAGCTGTGCTGCAAACTGCACCAACAGAGTAATGGATGTAATATCTGCAGGAGCCGACAGAATAGAAAAGGGTCTTGATGGAGCTTTGCCGCCTGCTCAACTGGCAAAATTCATTGACCATACTCTTTTAAAAGCCAATGCCACAGACGAAGAAATAACAAAGCTTTGTGAAGAAGCTAGACAGTATTCTTTCGCCTCTGTATGCGTAAATCCTGGCAGAGTCGCATTAGCAGCCAAGCTTCTTGCTGGCAGCCCTGTTAAAGTCTGTACCGTCATAGGATTCCCCTTAGGCGCAAACTCAACCTTCGTAAAAGAAATGGAAACAAGAGATGCCGTGGCTAACGGAGCCAGAGAAATTGACATGGTAATAAATGTCGGCGCTTTGAAGTCCAAAAACTACGAAGCTGTTAAAAACGATATTGCACGCGTTGTTGAAGCAGCAGGCGGCAATATAGTTAAAGTTATTATAGAAGCTTCCTTGCTTACAGATGAAGAAAAAGTTAAGGCTTGTGAACTTTCAAAACTCGCCGGCGCCGATTTCGTGAAAACTTCCACAGGCTTCAGCACAGGCGGAGCCACAGCAGAAGACGTTAAGCTTATGAGAGAAACAGTCGGAAACTCAATGGGTGTAAAAGCAAGCGGCGGAATAAGAGATACTAAAACAGCTTTCGAAATGATTAAATCAGGAGCATCAAGAGTAGGAGCAAGCGCTTCGGTCGCCATAGTCAAGGGAATAACCTCTGACGACAGCAAAGGCTACTGAGAAATAGTGAGCAGTGAATAGTAGGCAGTGAAAGTTGTCCCAAAACAAAACACTTAAACTATTAACTGCTTTAAAGAAAAATTGCAGACTCTTCTCGTTTAACATATAAAAGTTCATTCTGAAACAGCAGTTATGTTCTTACATAATTGCTGTTTTTTGTCTTTAACCTCTTTATGATTCCAAGCTAAAAAAAACATCAATATTCTTAGTCTCAGAATAAAATTCCTCTATCAATTCCTTAATTCAAATGTATAACCAAAAACTGAATTTATGCGGCAGCGTGATAAAAAAATATAAAGTATAAATTAATAATAAATGTTTGCTTTTTTTGATAATTGTGTCCTATGTTTGGGTGTGGAATATTAGATTTTCACCACTCCTACCAGCTATCCCCTGATCCCAGATTTTAGCTTGCCTAAAATTCCATCTCTACTCTCTGGAAAAAAGAAGTTTTACTTGCAACAAACAACTATAGAAAAAGATCGCGTAATACTTCACATCGACATGAACAACTTTTATGCTTCAGTCGAATGTCTTCTCAACCCTGAATTAAAAGATAAGCCTATTGCCGTATGCGGCTCTGAGCAAAACAGACACGGAATAGTATTGGCCAAAAATGGCAAAGCTAAAGCAACAGGCATATTAACAGGCGAAACGATCAGACAAGCCAAAAGAAAGTGTCCGGATCTTAT
>JGI24709J26583_10000809_pt1 | contig 26385 bp, 21 predicted proteins | sample BioPla2DNA1_FD_26583 | JGI IMG/M metagenome (IMG submission 26583) | reverse complement strand
TGTTCGAGGGTATTGAGTACGCATTCTTAAACAGATGTTTAGGTGTTCGTGTAGAACCAGATCTAGACTCCTGGAAGATATGGGCTGTAAACGCCGGTGTACATCCTACTGTACTCGGTTTTGTATCTTGGCAACCACAGTATTTACANCAACTAAACTTAGATGCTGAGTATGAAGAGAAGTCACCTTCTCCTAGAACATGGACTAAGCTTAGTATAAAGCTTACAAATGCGGAGCAAAGAAGAGGTGGAATACTTGATGACAGGACAGTGGAGATATACGCAGCTGCAGCTATAGGTGAGTCAGTAGCAAGTATGTTTGCATCTTTCTACGCATATAAAGAGAGAACAGTAAGTGTAGAAGAGATAATGGAAGGAAAAGCACTGGACGCTGTATATGATATGGATACTCAGGTAATGTATATGCAGATACAGACTGTTGTTGCAGGTATAAGCGCTGAATTAAAGAACAATATGTCAGGTGGGGATTGGCCTGAAAAGTCTTATCATAGGATTGCAAATGCTTGTAGGTGGATGATTGAGGTAGGTAACGTAAGATTAGACGTAGCAACATCTATATTCAATGAGTTGAACCTAACAACTAAATTATTTGCAGTAATGATTATGGATGAAAAATTCGATGACGTATGTCCTGAGTTACTAGAGTTTGCTAGCAAGCATTCACTTGTGTTTGATAAGGCAAAAGCATAATAGTTAGGAGCATGGTATGGGTGGTATAGAGGGTATCAAAAGTAAATTAAATCTACTTTACGGTAGATGTGTAATACTTGGAGAAGAGTCGTGTATATGTAAAGACTACAACAACGAGTATAAACTATACGGCTTGGTAGGGGGAACTGCTAAGCTAATAGATACCTATGATGACTTTTTTATAATAAACGAGCGTGTAAATGGTTTCAGAAAAAATAGAGGTGAGCTATATGGGATTTGTGATAACGTGGGGAAACTTATAAAGAATCCTCTTTACAATCTTATAGGAGCATCTAAAGGTGATTTAGTTATCGTATCAGATTTATCAAATGGCTTAGGAGTATTAAATACCAGCACTAAAGAATATATAATGCCTTGTAAATACGACGAGATAGCATTATATGATAGATTAGATTTCATAGTAACAAGTCAAAATTACTTTGATATGGTTGAAATATCGGACTTGAGTGGATCAAGGATACTTTCGAATTACTTCAGTAAAATATACATCACAGACAAGATTATAGTGGGAGCAGTCTGTGGTATTGGGAATGACATAACCTATGTTGTGTACAACTTAAATCTTAATAGGATAAACGATATAGAGGATAGGGTAACAGTAGGGGTTTATGAGGATAAGCTAGATGTTTGTATTAAAACATCTAGCAATATAATAAAATACAGTAATCTTAATATAGTAGAACCAATAAAAAAGAAAGCGGGGTTAGGACTATGATTGTAGCAATTATTGATGTCTTAAACATTCCTGGGCAAGGCAGGGTATTTAGGCTTATAGCGGCTGCTAAAAATAACAAAAGAGTTTATGAGTACAAAAGGTTGCAGAGGACAGAGCAAGAGTTAATAGCTGATATTAGTGATAGTAAATACCAACTAATAAATGGTGCTATATCTAATGGAAAAATAAAGGGGGCAACAGGAAGTCTAGATAGATTCAACAATGGAGTTAATAAGCCTTTAGTTATACTACTAGAAATAGTGGATCATAGGTCAGAAACTCTTGGGTATAGTGTAGCCGATTGCAATGGTAATGTTGTAACTATATCATTGAGAGATATATTAAAACATTGTAGAGAAATTCATGGAAAAGGAGGCATACCTGTACAGAATGGTATGTATGTACCATCAGCAGAGGGGCAGAGGGAGTTTATCAGAAGCTATCCTAATGGGGTATATAAGAAAGAGTTTAGAGCTAGAAAGACATCTAAGTTCTCTAAGGTAGCAAAGGTAGATAAAGTAAAAGCAGATAGAGATGTAAGTAAGTTAGAGGAGATATTTACTAAGGAACAGATAGCTGAGTTAATGTTAGGCAAGCAAAATGGGATAGACATCCGGCTTATAGGTAATAAAGACCTAAGTCCACAACAAATGCGAATTATAAGACAATGTGAGGAAAAAGGGTTGCCTGGTAGGTTATTTGCAGACCCAGCATATAGCATTGAGTTGATGGAGTTCTATCAAGTAGAATTACTAAACGGTGCAAATATTAGAGCTATTCTAAACCCAAGATATACTGTAGCTCAAGCTATGGAGATAAGTGTAGCATATGAGCAGGGGTTAGATACTAGTGAAATGGATGACCCAGACTTAAGTCATGAGGAAATGGCAGAGAGAAGAGTAAGATTAGCTAATGGAATGTGGAAGCAGCATACTGTAAATACTGATGAGTCTTGGGGTTAAAAGAAACAAAAAGCAGTTTACAGGCTAGCTTTAAGATAATAATTAAAAACTAGTTATAATAAATAACGGGCATATAACTACAAAATATATGCCCGTTATTTATGCTTTAATATATTTGAAGTAAATAGATTTAGGGGGTTGGCAGATTGATATTAGCAGTATGTAAGGCAAGGAGTTCGAATAAAAAGAGTGTAAGATTCGTTGATAAATATGATGCTATAACGTTATTAGATACAGAAACACTGAAGATAGTTTCTGCAACTACTGAAAGTATTTTGAGGGGCATGTTAAACGGTAGCATACTAATAGATAATTTAAGGGTTGTAAATGATGATTTAGTTGAGACAGAGCAATTAGCTTTCGTTCATAAAGTTCTTGGAGATAAGGCGAATAGAATAATATATAAAGATAATAATTTAGTTGTTGTACAAAGACAAAATAAATTTAAAGCAATGTTATTAGATAGAGAATCAGCTGAAGATTTAGAAAAACGAGGGGCAAGGTATGATGTTAACATTTATGGTGGAGTAGACTTTAAGGCAACAGATATAGAACAAAAGTTATTTACTGAGGAAACAAAGGAAGAAACAGCTACAACAACTGAGGATGCTGTAGAACCAGAGGTTAAGTCTGAAATAAACAATGTAACAGAGCAGGAAACAATTAGTGAAGTAAAGCAAACATTAAAAGATGCTGTAAACGACTTAGAAAAAGAAGATAACGATATTATTTTAATAGAGGACTTGGAGAATATAGGGGATGACAACTGCGAAATATGTAAAGGTAAGGGAAGGTATAAAGCAGGTTTATTTGGTTTAATAATGACATGTGATTGTGTAGCTAGGAAAAAGGAGAGGGAGGCAGCACAGAGGCTTCGAAGAGAAAAAGAGGAACTAGTGTATAAAGTTACTGGTGCACAGAAGATACAAGTAGTAGCAGAGAAATTAGTTCCTGAGGCTAGAAAAGATGATGAATTTAGCGAGGATATATTAAAAGAGCAGGTAATGAATTTATATAGTCCACGTAATGGATCAGTTAGAGGCAGAGATTTCAGCGAGTATGTTACACTTTTAAATTCTATTATTGCAGGGATAAGTATAGGGGAGCCATTAAAAACATCCTATATGATAGGGGCACCCAATGGTTTTGGAAAAACTACATTTGCAAACACATGTATTAAGAGATTATATGCTAAAGGTAAGAAAGCAGTGCCATATAGGAGTTTACTGGAGATTTCTGCATTAAGAGATGAATACATAAAACAAATGGGTAGGCAATATAGAAAAACTCCTGTAAAAATTGATGAGGATGATTATACATATGAAGAGAAAACATATACTTGGGATGATTATTGTAAAGCAGAGATAGTATTTTGTTATTTGACTACACCTGATAACGGATGGGTAGAGATGAATACACTTAAAGCTTTAACAACAATCAGAGCAACCAATGGACTAGCTACTGTAGTTATGATGGATTCTTCTTTACAAGTATATAAAGCAAACAATGAGATTAAAAAATACATTTTAGATGATATATTAGCGGATAGCAAAGATTATGGGGCATTGGATAGGTTAGTGCATCAATCAGTATATATAATATACAGAACGGGATTAGATGTAGTAGCAGGAAAGGATTTTTAATATGGCAGGTAGNTTTGTTAAGAAAGACAGTTTATTGTTATGTCCGGAGTGTAAAAAGACAGACTACGCTATAGTTTGGGATGAAAACACTAGGGATACTTGTATAAGCAGGGAGTTAAGGAGAAATTATACATCCTTAATAGGTAAGAGGGGCATACAAAGGGAGTCAAAGTTACATTATAAATGCCCTAAATGCAGTAAATTTGTACATGGTTGGAAATTAAAGATTATTAAAAACATAGATGAATAAAAAGATACCTCCTATAATAGTATAAACAAATATTATAGGAGGTAATAACACGTTTTGCAACGTTTTAATAATAATTCGTATTAAATAATGTATAAGCTAGTTAGTAGAGTTTAAAAAGTGACTAGTGTAAATTACTATAAAAGCATGGAGGTTAAGTAATGGCAGATATTAAAAAGAACTACTATGGTAACGAGTCTATAGAAACCATTGATACTGAAAGAGACCAAGTAAGGCAAAAACCTACAATTTATTTCGGTACTAATGACGTTAAGGGTTGTGCTCATGGTACATTTGAGTTAGTAACTAACTCCCTTGACGAGATTAGAGAGGGACATGGTAACTTTATTAAGGTTGTTGTAGACGATAATAACGTAATTACAGTCATTGATAATGCACGTGGTGTTCCTATGGGATACAATACTGCTAAAGAAACATTTAACTGGTACCTAGTTTATTGTAAGTTATTCGCATCTGGTAAATATAATGCAAGTAACTATGGAGCTTCAGCTGGTTTAAATGGTGTGGGAGCTTCCATTACTCAGTTCGCATCTACCTTTATGAAAGTAGTATCATCTAGAAAAGAATTAGTAATAGAGAATGGAAAAGAGAAGTTAGTTGGTAAGAGATACACTATGAACTTTAAGGATGGACATCCTGATGGAGAGTTAATCGTAGAAGATTATGATGGGCCTACAGGTACTGCTGTAACTTATCAGCCAGATAGAAAAGTATTCTTAAGTATAGATATTCCAGTCGAGATATTCCTTGATAGGTTCAGAAGAATGGCTATGCTTATACCTAATGCTACTATTATGTTAGACTATAAAGGAACTCCTTTTACATTGAGTTATCCACGTGGTTGTGCAGGATACATAGAAGATGCATGTCAAGATAAAGTAATAAATGACATAATTGAAATCTCCGGAGAGTGTGAGGGTGCAGATGATGATTTTGAGGATAGCGAAGTATATAAAGCTGGCTTCAGTGTAGCATTTACTTTCAGCAGAGATGTAAACTTCAAGGAGGTTTACCATAACGGTACTTATCTTGAGGAAGCAGGAACATCCTTTGATGGGTTCAGATATGGACTCACTAAAGTTATTGAGGAATACGCTAGAAAATCTGGTAAAATTGCTCATAATGGTAGAATACAGTTTACTGACATTGATGAAATGTTAGTTGCTATTATTAGTACAGATTGTCCTGGTAATTTATCCTACTTTAAGGGGCAGTACAAAACAGCTATTGGTAATCCATTATTGAGAAAGTTAGCCTCCAGTGTTACTTTAGAGGAGCTTAGAAAGTGGGCAGCTACTCATAAGGATGAAATGGATAAGATCGTTGAGGCTGTCTTGCTTAACAAAGAGGCAAGAGAGAAAGCAGACTCTGTAAAGAAAAAAGTCATTGATAAAATGAAAAAGGACATTAATAGCTTAGGTGGAAAACCTGCTAAATTCATGAAGTGTAAATCCACAGACGCTAGTAAAACTGAATTGTACATTACAGAGGGTGACTCTGCGAAGGGTGCNGTTGTATTAGCTCGTGATGCAGAATATCAAGCAATCATGCCATTAAGAGGTAAAATAATAAATTGTTTAAAAGAGTCTCTAGAGAGAATTATGGACAGCGATATTATACTAGACTTAATACATGTAATTGGTTGTGGTGTAGAGCCAAGGAGCAAGTANATTAAAGATATACCTGTGTTCGATATAAATAAACTTAACTTCGGTAAGATTATCATCTGTACTGACGCTGACATTGATGGTGGACATATCAGGTGTCTATTANTAACTATGATATACAGATTAATGCCAACATTACTGAAAAGAGGNCATGTTTATATAGCGGAAACACCATTATTTACAATCACTTGTGACAAGCAAAAGTACTTTGCCTATAATGAAGAAGAAAAGGTTAAAATTTTAGGTGAGTTAGGTCAACAAGGCTACAGAGATTCTCAAATTAAGCTTGAGAGGTCAAAAGGTCTAGGTGAGAATGATGCTGATGATATGGCCGTTAGTACTATGAATCCTGCAACTAGGCGATTAGTTCAAGTAGAGTATCCAGAAGGTGATGATAGTCAGTTCGTAGAGTTAATCAATACTCTCATGGGTACTGACCTTGAGAGCAGAAAGAATATTATAGCTGATCACTTTGATAGTGTAGATGTTGACATTGACTAACCGGGAAGGTGGTCTATTGTTATGGTTGTACAATTTAACAAAGTACCCGACACTATGTTCTATAGTGTAACAATGGTAAGGGATATAAGACAGGCTTCATTTATAGACAGGAAAAAGCTAAAAAGAGGAGATCCTGATGTATTACTGGTATCTCCTCTTGGGTATAAGCAGGTAGTAACTAGGGAAGAGCTAGTGAAAAGGTATGTAACACCTAATGGAAAGAGGATTAAGCTAGGTCATTGGAGATACAATAGACGCTATGTAGTGATGAGTAATGAGGATATTTCAATGGGAGCATTAAGGGTACCTAGTAAATCAAAGGTAAAGATAGTATTACCAAACAACAAAGAAATACCTAATGGTGCTTATATAATATGTCCAATTAGTAAAAACGGTAATTTAGTTAAGCAAAGACACTTCTTATCTGATAGAAACACCTTTAATAGAATGTTTAGGGTTGATAAGAAGCCTACTATGAATAAGGGAATTATCCAAAGATTAAAAAGTGGAGCAGTAGGAAATAAAAGAAACAACAATATAGTTAAAGAGGATGTTGTTGCAAAGTATATGGTAGTACAAAGGATACTAAATCGAAACACTGGAAAAATTGCGGGGTTCGTTGTAAGTGATGGCAAAGGTGCTAAAAAATTAAGTGTACCACAAGTAATGGATATGTGTAGACTTAAGCAACTTTCAAATATAACGATAGTAGAAAAAGATGGTAAAGAGTTCTTAAGAGGGGTAGGTATAAGAATTGAGAACTTACCAGCTATAATAATGTGAGGGAGCCTAGGAAATGGTCAAGAAAATTTACTTTCATCTAGAGATTGCAAATGGTAATTGCTTTGAGTTATACGCTTCAGCGTATAAGGATCCAGATTTGCAATTAAAGAACAATGGGTTAAAGGAAATAAGCGGCTGTGAGGAATTATGCGATACAGAAAGAATAAGTAGAGATTTACTTAATGAGATGTACAAGGTTACATATGGTTCGCCTATGGGCAGACATTGCAGAGTTAAGCTAGAAGAGATAAAGACAGTACGCGGAACAAACATAGGTTTACTAGATATAAACAAGGTACTTAAAAACACGGAGTTTGATAGCGTAGTTACGTGCATAGCAGAATATCTTGGAGACAATAACTTGAAATTAAAAGACACCCGTAATTATAGGGTTATTGTTGAGATGGAAAAATAGTTCAGCAATTTAATAAGTTTTAATACGTATATACCAGCATTTTAATAATGTTGGTATATTTAATTTTATTATAATAACAAAATAGATGGAGGTCAACAGATGGCAGATATCAGTAAAATAATGCTAGACAACTTTATGCCGTATGCTAAGGGCACAATTATTGACAGAGCTATTCCATATATTGATGGATTTAAGCCTGTTAATAGAAGAATATTATACTCTATGTATGAATTAAGGCTTTGGGATAAAAAAGCGAAGTCAAACAGAATTGTGGGAGATACCATGGGTAAATATCATCCACATGGTGATAGTTCCATTTATGATGCACTTGTTCGTATGGCAGATTCCAATGAGTCATTAAATCAGGCATTGGTAGTTGGTAAAGGTAACTTTGGTAAAGTGTGGTCAGACGAGATAACGCCAGCTCATATGAGGTATACTGAAGCAGGTTTAGCTCCTATAGCAAGAGAGATATTCGAAGGTATTAATGAAGATGCTGTGGATATGTTAGAGAACTTCGATAATACTGAAAAAGAGCCAGCTATGTTACCTGTTAAATACCCTAATGTATTAATTAATACATCTAGTGGTATAGCTGTAGGAATGGGATCTTCTATTCCATCCTATAATTTAAAGGATGTATGTTTAGCGACTATTGCAATGCTGCAAGGAAAAGCAACAAAGCCTTCAGATTTAGTAAGTATTCTTGGAGCTCCTGATTTTACAACTGGTGGGTTCATTCATGTAAGCGATGCTGACATTCTAAAGTTATTAAAGAAGGGTTCAGCTACTTTAACAATGACAGGATCAGTTCAATTAAAGAAGGATGCTATAATAGTAAATTATTTACCTTATAATACAACCATGGATAAGTTTGTAGCCCAAGTAGAGGCTCAGGCTGGTAAAGATGGGGAAATTAAAGAAATATCTAATGTTACAGATGGTACAGATAAAGATGGTATGTCCTGCGAGATAACAATAAAGAGAGGCTATGATGTACGGGATGTACTGAAGAAATTATATAGATATACAGACTTAAGAAAAAAGATAAGCTTTAATACTAGAATAATTGTAGATGATAAACCTAGGGAACTCGGGGTTTATGAGTTGTTAGAGCTTTGGATTGACTTCCGTGTAAATACTATAAAGAGAATATACAATCATAGATTGGGTAAAGCTAATGANAGAGAGCACCTACTTAAAGCATGGGAGNTTATGAAGAATGATGTAACTGAAGTAGCTGTAATGATATCTAGTAATACAGAAGAGGTGGCAAAAGGCATACTTATGTCTAAGTATGGTATGGATGATATACAATCAAATTACATTCTAGACATGAAGGTTAAGCAGCTAACTACAGACAATATGCTAAAGAGACTTAAAGATTTAGATGATGTCAGAAAGAATATTAGTGATACAGTAGCATTTCTAGGGGATGAAGTTGCTATTCGTAACTATATCGTAGCTGAATTACAAGATATAATCAAGAAATATGGTCACGACAGAATAACTAAGGTTATGGAGCCAATAGTAGAGATAGAGAACGAAAAGGCAGTAGAGACTATTCCTGATATGGATGTATGGGTACTGATGACAGAAAAGGGATTCCTTAAGAGAGTATTAAATCCTATGGATACACTCAAGGCAGACACCTGGTTAAGTGAGGGAGACAAAGTAGTAAAAGAGATTAAGTGCAGAAATACAGAGAATATACTTGTAGTAACTTATGGTGGATTCTGTTACAAAATTCCTGTACATAGTATTGAAAGTACTAAGAGTGCATTCAGAGAATATGTATGGGATCTTGCAGATAAGAAAGAGGATTCAGATATCTGTTATGTAACCAACAGTGGAGATTATAATAAGTACTTTAATGTAGTATACGGTAACGGTAGAGGTAGAAAGGTATACCTTGGGGCAGTATCAGGACCTAGAAGAAGATATCAAGGTTTATTTGAGGCAGGTACTAAGGATAATATCTTTGTTACAGAGTGTGACGAGTTCTTCGTTATAACCTATAAGAGAAAGGCAGCCTATGCTAATCTTAAAATACTAAATATGTATAGTGCAAGAAGTGCATTCAAGATAGCTAGGATTGGTTCTGATGATGCTATATTTGGTTTACAGCCCGTTGAAAATGTACCTGATATGAGTGCTATAGATACAGAGAGATATAGTAAAGGGTACTGTGTAAGTATTAGAGACGATGTACTCTGGAGAAAACACTAGAAGGGGTGTGAGGACTTATGTATATTAATCCAGGCATCCAAGAGAGCTTAGACAACATTTTTGGTGCCGTCTTAGTAGGCGGAATAGACAGAAGTGATACAAGTAAGATACAACTAAAGAAAAGCGTATTACAATATAGTATGAATAAATTCCTGTCAACATACGGGGATAACATTTTTGAAGGGGAGTATGCCTTCTTCTACTCAGTATTGAGTGTATTAAAAGTAAAGATATTCACTAAGAACCAGTTAGAATCCTTAGTTGATCAGAATGCTACAAATATTTTAAATAGCAAGTATATTGACCTAAGTGACATTGGATCAACGGCTAGTGGAGGTTCTCTATCTGATGAGGAAAAGATAGAAGCATTTAAGAAAGACCTCTTTGATAAGTTCGATGAGCTATCTAATAGATACGTTACAGAAGATGAATTTAATTCATCTATAGAGATATATAATGATTACTATAAAGATAAGATGATGCTAGAGGTGGCTCAGAATATGACGCGAATAATGTCAGCTGAGGGCTTTGATGATAAGTTAACACGTGGTAGGACTAGACATTATCAAGGTGTAGAGGATTGTCAAAAGTATTATAATAGCAAGATAGCAATTATAAGGGCTCTTGATGAGGAGCACTCGATTAAAAATATTTTGATAGATGACGCTTGGCTTGCAGAGGAAGCTGTAAAGGATGTAGCAGGTGACGAGGACGCTATCATTGACATGGGTATTCCAGAGATTGACGAAGTGCATGGAATGTTGCGTAGAGGTAACATCATAGAGTTTATGGGGCCTGCTAAGGGTGGTAAAACTACTATGGCTACATATCTTGCTGAAAGATGTTTAGAGGCAGGTTTAAATGTTGCAATATGGCCTTTAGAGGGTGAAAAAGACGAGTGGACTTCATTGATACAGGCTATTATGGTTAGGAAGTTTAAGACAAATCCAATGGNACTAGATAAAAAGAAGATACTAGAAAGAAGATATGATAACGAGTTCGAGAAACAGAATGTACTGGCGGCTCGTCAGATGTTAGCTACAGATAAGAGTAGAGGTAGACTATCCTTTATATCTGGTGTAGCTTATGTAGAGAACTTTATTGATGTTCTAGAGAACCATTATGAGAATGTAAATCCATTTGATGTTATTGTAATGGACTCTCCAATACTTATGTTAAGCTTAACTGGTAGGGGTAAGGTAGATAGAATTAGTGAGGCTTATACACTATTAAAGTCTTATGTAACTAGTAAAATGAAGAGAAAGGCTCTTTGTATATTAACAGCCCAGTTGAAACAAGATGTAGTAGATATGTTAAGAAAGAACCCAAATGAAACNATTGACGTTACAGCAGGTGGTGAGTCTGCGGAGACTATTAGAACGCCTGACTATGTAATAGGACTCATGTCGACTAAGAATGAACGAGCCTTGGGGCAGATGAAGATTTATGATGTCGCGGTAAGGCATGGAGCGTCATTTGAGGACTGTTACATAGGCTGTCAATTAGGTTGTGGATACTTCTATAGTGACCCAGGATTAAACGCTTAAAGATTAATATAAGCATAGTTAAAAGCTGTTAGACTAGTTCTGACAGCTTTTCTTAAAAGGAGGTCAAACTTGTGGGTATGTTAATAGCAATATTAGGTATTATAATTGGCATACTGATTGGGGGATTGAAAAATAGAAGATACATTAGAGAAATACAGTAAAAAATAGTTAGATAAGTAGTTGTTGTGATTACATTCATAACTATAATAGATATGCAGTTTAACCTGTCAAAAACAAAATAAGGGTCGTATACTTGACTAGTTACAAAAATAGATGAACATCTAGATAAATTAATGGTTACATATTTCATAGCGTTATATTGAAAGTAAAGTATCTTTTAAATAAAACCTAAAAGAATGAAGGACTTATTAAAATATTATTAGATGATAAGGAGTGGTAAGGGTATGGCAGATATTTCAAAAGAGCTATATGGAAAGCTTACAGAGTTTTTAACTATCGAAATTGAGAGTAAGGTACTCGATGGAATTACTTATGTAATGACTCTTAAGAATGAGAATGACAGGGAGAGTACTGAAAGCTACAAGAGAATTAAAGATGTAGCTATCAAGAGTGGACTAGGACAAAATGAGGCATTCAGAGTGTACGAGTTACAGAACGGATATATTTTCGATATGGATCTTACAATAGCAAAGCATATAGCATACTTACTTTCTAAGAAAGTAAACAAGGATACAAACGGAAAAATGCCTGTGGGAGATTTCATTGGCGACAAGCCTGAAAAGAGACGTCAAGAGGATATGCAGAAGCTAGCTAGAAAGTGCGTAAATCAGTTCAAGGCAGGCAAAAAGGTGTTCGATGTAGCGCTCTTTAGTAGAAATAGTGTACCTAGAATACAAATTACTGGTAAAGATAAGAGGAGCGGTAAGGACACAGTTATAACTTATGATGCCTATGCAGTAAGGCATTGGGACATTGAGGAAATTAACGCTAGGCTATTAGCTAAAGATGGTATCAAGATAGCTAAGATTGAGCCATGTGAGGTTATACCGTCTAAAACCGGTGTAAGATTTACTCTACATTTAGATAAGGCCTAATATGAACTATACTTACAAAGTGGAGGACACTGGCAACAGTGTCCTTTTATTTGGATATAGCTAGGGGGTATAAAATGTTAACAGTTGTAGGTTTAATCAAGTCAGAAGATATTATAACGGGGTTCAGAGTAATCAATAATATAACACAGGAAATTATGGATATAGACAAGAAAGAAGCTTATAACAACATACTGAAATTTACAAACCTAAAGATATGCAATGATAAGCTTAAAGGTAAAAGTGGTGTTTTAAGTAAATACGGTGTAGTAGGTGGGGAGAGCTTAACATATACATTATTGGCTGAGCTAGAAATGAATGGACATAGAGTAGGCTTTGAGGTATCTGACAATAACGGTAATATAAAAAGGTTCAATACGGAAACAGTATTTAGAATACATAGAGATGGTAAGTTAACAAACGGTAGGTTAAATGTAAACGGTATAAGTTTAATCAAAGGCACCCTATATAAGAAAAGGATAAGAAAGAAAGCAGAATATATAATTAAGTAGTGGTATAAAGTGAGATTGTGTAGGGGCTGTAAGCTGTTTAAAGGGGTCAAATTTAAGTTTTAGTGTAGATTGTGTGTTGGTGGTGTGGTGTAGGTATAAAATAGATTGTAGGGGATTTTACAAGGTCAAATTCAAAGGTAGGAATATAACTGCGTTCTATATAGACAAAGAAATACTAGAAAGAAAAGAGGAATAAATTGAGGGGGTTGCTTATAAAGTGATTATAAAGGCAAATGTGTTTGGTTACAACGACAAAGGGGAGTTAGCATTAATACCTATAAGTATTTCAGATATTAACGTGAAGAAGAAAGCTATAATGTCTTTAGACGGTTCTACTTCTACTACTGGCTGTGTTATTTTAGAAGAGGATACAGGAAATATAATAGCGATGATAGAATTTACACGTGAAAAATCAAAAGATGAGTCTAAGGTGAGATATAAGGTACAGTTAAAGAGAGCCTTATATGACATCTTAACTAGAAACAGGTACATTGAAAGAATATATTATGAGGAGCCTTTTATACACTATGTAGACGCAGCATCTGCTTTACTAATGTTAAGAACGTCAGTAGAAGAATTAGTTATAGAGAACGAGCCAGAGTTAGATTATACTAGCTACGATGANATTAACAATAAGCTATGGAAGAGACTGTGGTTACATCCTGATAAATGTCCTAATAACTCTGAGTTAGAGAAAGCAGCAGTTAAGAAAAAGATGGTTGAGGCTATACCTTTGATGGAAAACGTAGTACAAGATATTATTGATGCAGCTGCTATGGGCTTTGTAGTCGTAACAAAATTAAAGGATGGAAAAGAGCACGAGTTAAAATCTAAGAAAAAGCATAGAGCTTTTACTTACAACATAAGATTTATAGGTGCAGAGTGCGAAGATGACATGATGCAGGAGTTACTAGACAACTTGGATGAGTTTAAAGTACCTAAGAAAGTACTTAACAATGGCATTAAAATNAGAAAGATAGACGGATATGGGAAGTTTGANAACAAGGTATATGAGCTTATGGACGGAGAAGATTTATTATTAATACTAGGATTTAGTAATAAACACCATGGAAATATGATACTAAAGCATAGAGTGGGTCATTTAACAGCGCAGTATGATACTATATATGCTCTAGTGTGGCGTAAAAGTAGAAAAAGCTAGAGGAGGCATTATTATGGTTAAATGTAAACATTGTGGAGAAGATGTAAAAATACTGTTTGATGGCAGGTGTGCTGGATGTATGAGTGTTGACAGCATGGAAGTAGGCCAAGCAGCTATAGACTTTATTTATGAGCTTATGGGAACACCTCTAAAAGATGGTGAGTTGCTACAAATTTTTAAGGATGGGCAAATAACTAGTGGAGATAAACCAAAAGATAGTAAAGATGCTGTTAAAAATATTATAACAAACATCAGTAAAAATTCAAACTCAAAAGATGCCGCCTTGTATGATACTCCTATAGGGTTGTTATATCATAAATACATGTACGAGATAGACAATGGAAAATACAAGATAGACTTATTGAAAAACTATGGGGTAACCGGTGGTGGACAGGTAGTGGAGACCAAAGCAGGAGTTGTAGTATACAAGGATATAGAGTATTATGACGAGGATGCTGTTGAGGATGACATAGATACTGATGATTAAGATTCTGAATAAGAATAAGGGGAGCGAGTATGGTTAATAGAAATCTTATGGATGAATTGAATAATCTTGGCTTTGGTGCTGATGTAGACGCACTAGAAACATATGTTATCAACCTGCAGAATGCGGATGCTGATGGAAATCCTGAGGTAGATAGTAAAGTATATGAAAAACATCTATTACTATTGAAGCAGTTAAAACCTTCCTCAATAGCTCTTATGAGAGACTGGGAGTCAGCTGGGGATACAGGTGTTACAGATGGAACAGAAAAATACACCTTTGAAGAGCTAAGACTAGTTAAAAGTATGGGAGACTTAAGTGACTTAAGGAATAAGCTATCAGATGAAGGGATAGACTTCTGTGCAAGAGCAAGTTTAATAGGTAGGGATATACGGGCAATATATAAAAGAGGTAGGCTAGTGGCAGGAAGTACAGCTGGTGTCAATGGAGAGTGGCGTGATATAATAAGACATCTTAGGTGTATGTTGCCTACCTACATAGAGGCTTGGGAATCGTATAAGAGTATAGAAGTAAGCGGTGTAGTAGTTATTAATGACGAAAACTTTAAACAGTTGTCAGAGTCTCTTAAAACAAAAATGAGTGCAATAACTCATATTTTAAGGGATGATGCAACTGAGGCTGAGCTTAGTATGCTTCATTGTATATGTCATAGGGGTGTTATTGAAGGTGGCTGGCACATAGAGGATGAAATATACGATGAAATAACTACACTAGGCAATCTAGGGTTCAACATACCTAAACATATTAATGTATTAGGAGTAGATAGATATAACTTTGATGAAAAAATAGAGGGTATACTAAATGAGTTTGAGGATATGCACGACAATAGTGACCTAGCTTACGATTGTGATGGTGTAGTTGTACATGTAAATGATATAGAGACACTTAATGGTTTTGGTAGACTTGATGGTAAGCTCATAGGAGCATTTATTATAAAAATGGGGCGTGTATGGGAAAGCAATAAGTATAAGAGTATAGTAACAGGTATAAGGTGGGAGGGTGGCAAGGAGTATTATATACCTATAGCACTGATAAAACCTGTTATAACAGTTACAGGTGTAGAAGTAACAGAGGTTAAGTTACAAAGTATCGGGGTAATGGAAAGGCTGCACCTAAGAACTGGTAGTGAGATACATTTTAGGTATGATGGAAAGAATGGAGTAAGGTTATGTGACGATAAAACAGGTCAAATATAGCTTAGATTTACATATAAATATAATATATAAACATGCCCTGCGATGAGTTAAACACTGCAGGGTATGTTTATTACCATCGAAAGCTGCCCTAGTTTGAATATTTTAATAAATAAATATAATTTTTTAGCTATATTTAAACTAGTGAGGAGGATAAGGTAGCATGGATGGTGTAAAGAGTGATACTTATATGTTTGATGACTCAAAAATAAATGAGGATTTTGACTCTGTGAATGTTGACATAGAACTTGAAGATGATTTTGATGGGTCAGACGATTTTGAGGATTATGCTGATTATGAAGATGATGAGTACGGTGCAGATGAACTGGGTACAGAGGTGAGCTTCGAAGAAGAGGGGTTAACAGATGGTGAGCAGGATGATTACCTTGTACTTGGTGTAGAGGACAGTAGTTTCATTAACAGTCAAGGAGACATAGTTGTTATGGACCCAGATGATAAGGGGGATAACTTTGAGTTAAAGTATATACCCATTGAGAACATAACAGTAGTTAAAAGGATTAGAAAGAGTAGGATGGTGGAGGACTTAGTGCAATCTATAAGAAGCACCGGTCTATTAAAGCCCATAGTAGTGGCTCCTTTGCAGACACCAGGTTTATATGTATTAATACATGGGTATAGAAGATTGCTTGCTTGTGCAAAAGTAGGTATAAGACATGTACCTTCAATTGTAAACAGAAAGGTATCAACTGTGGAAATACCTGTACTTGAGGCTATGTATAATCACGCTAGTAGATACAATATGAAAGAAATCGTAGACTATATAGAGTATTTAGAGGAAGAGAAGGGAATAGTAAGCTCCTCTATGATTGAATTTTTACTACAATTAGATAATGGTGACTATGCTAAGTTGAAGGATATATTAGAAGATGATGATGATGATATCGTAAGTAAGTTAATGGAAGGGCAGATTACAATTGCACAAGCATTTAAGAACTTAGAGAATAGACGTAAGAAAGAAAGCAGAGAGGAAAAGGACTTAAAGAAAACAGCAAAGGTTTATGCGGATGCAGAGGAGTCTGGTGCAGATACCCTAAAAGGTAGTGGAGAATCTGGAGATGATGATGTAGCTCTTACAGACGCAGAGATAGAATCATTGGCTATAAATGCAAGCGATCTTGACAATGTAGATGACGAAGATTTAAAAGGCATGATTGATGAGGGTAACAGTGTAGAAGGTTTCGAAGCGCATAAGCAAAATCCAGGTGAGCGCGAGAGATTAGATCCTGCACTTAGAAAAGCTGTATTAGCAAGAGATGAAAACACTTGTCAGATATGTGAAATGATTAGCGGACAGGAGTTCACTGAAGTTTTAGATGTTCATCATATACATGAGGTGTACTTAGGTGGTAGTGATGACATAGAGAACTTACTTACTGCGTGCGTAGTATGTCATAAGCTTGTACATTTATGGGGAAGAGGCGAGTTACATATACGACCTGTAGAGGAAATGAGTGAAGAAGAGCAAAGACGCTTTAAGAGAGTTGTTAAGCTTGGAAATGTCATAAGAAAAGGAATGGCATTGAAGGGAATGAAGAGGGAGCAGCTTAGAAAGGTAGATAATGCAGAGACTATAGGTAGAAGATTAAAAGGAAGCAGTGATCAAGTAGCGGGTTAACAAAGATAGTTATACTTGAACGAGTGATATAGCATTAAGGATTATCACTTAGTAGAAGGAATGAGGGGTAAAGGTGAGGAAGGGAATTAAGAAGTTACTTACTAATGTTACGATAGTAGCAGTATTGTTAACGTGTAATACAGGTGTAGGAACTGAAGCATACGCCAGTGTAACTAAAAACTTAGACTTAGATGTAGGTGAAACTTATAAAATAAGCTCGTCAGATAAAATAAAAAAGGCTACCTCCAGTAAACCGGGGGTAGCTCTTGTCGATGATGGAGCTATACAGGCACTTGCAGTAGGGAACACAACAATTAATATAACTATTGGTTCAAAGAAAACAACATACAAAGTTTATGTGAGACAAACAAGTGATAAAAAATATAAGAAGCAGAGTTACCNTGTAGGTAAAAAATTCGAGGCTGGGTATTATGTNNTATACAACACTAGNGATACAGATAGAGCATCCTATGCTGTATTTGAGGGGAAAGAGGTTAACATCTATAATACAATCTCAACAGACACCTTTAAGTATAATGCAATCGTAGAGGTAAAAAAAGGTCAAACACTTTATATGGAAGGTTGCTATGCTAAGGAGTTCAGTCAAGCGATAGTAAGGACAGTAGGTGAGGGAACATTTTTAGTGGGTACACATATTAAAGAAGGAAAATACAAAGTAAAATCAATCAACAGTTCTGTTGCGGGTATGTACGTAATAACATCAGGATGGAACTCAGAAAATCAAATAGATGCTATGGGATTAGGTAGCAATTCAGAGGTAGAAATAGAGGTAAAAAATGGACAGTACCTAACAATAGTAGGATGTAAGATTATAAATAAATAAAATTATTGGAGGAATTTTATGGGATACGTGATAGTAGTTATATTTCTAGTGATGTTATTAATTGTGTCAGAGTCGAAATGGGATACATACTAGTAGAATTGTTGGAGGAATTTTATGGGATACGTAATAGTAGTTATATTGGTAGTGCTAATATTAAGTTGTGTCAGAGTCGTAAATGAGTCGACTTGTCAAGTAGTAGAATTATTGGGGCAGTACAAGGCAACTTGGGAGACAGGGATACATTTCAAAATTCCATTGATACATGTAATTGCTAAGAGGGTGAGCTTGAAAGAGCAGGTAGCTGACTTTGAGCCACAATCAGTTATAACTAAAGACAACGTTACTATGAAAATAGACACTGTTGTTTACTACAAAGTATTCGATCCAAAGTTATTTACATACGGTGTGGAAAGGCCTATTATGGCGCTTGAAAATTTAACAGCTACTACACTAAGAAACATCATAGGTGATTTGGAGTTGGATGATACATTAACATCAAGAGATGTAATCAACTCACAAATGACAGATGTCATTGATGAAGTAACAGATGCTTGGGGAATTAAGGTAACTAGAGTAGAATTAAAGAATATTCTACCTCCTGCTGAAATTCAAAATGCCATGGAAAGACAGATGAAAGCAGAACGTGAAAAGAGAGAGAAAATATTAGAGGCAGAGGGACATAAACAGGCAGTAGTAATGAGAGCAGAGGGTGACAAAGAAGCTAAGATATTATCAGCAGAGGCTGAAAGAGATGCGCAGATTGCTCTAGCAACTGCAAAAGCTGAGTCAATAAGATTAGTTTATGAGGCAGAGGCTAGTGGATTAGCAGCTCTTAAGCGAGAAGAGATAGACAATAGTGTACTAACACTGAAGAAGTTAGATGCTCTTAAGACAGTAGCTGATGGACGTGCAACTAAACTTATATTACCTACAGAATTAGCTGAAGTTGCCTCAAGTCTTGGTGTAACAGCAGAGTTGCTTGGAACAGGTGCATCCATGCCTATAGATATGAGTCCTAAGAAAAAAGATGAAGTAATAAATATAGATGAGTGCTGCGATGATGAAGATTATAATAAACTATAGTATACTTATATAAACTTTAGCAATAAATATGTTGAGCGGGTATATCTTTTGATATATTCGCTTTTTTATAATGTTAAAAATAAATGGTTAGTATAAACATTTTAAATATATACTGGGTATACATAAACTAGTTATTATGAAGCAGTAGGCTTTTAAAAATCAGATAATGAGCAGTATTATTGACAGTTATATTACTATTAATAGGGCAGTAGAAAATACATGGGTGTGATATTGTGTTATCAATATAAAGGAGTTGAGGGGTATGGCAAACATAAATGATACTGGCAAAATTACCTATTCCATCGTCGGCAGATATATGAATGCCTCTGCTGTATCCGCTTATCATATAATTGGAAGTGACGGAAAGGAACTTAAAGCGAGCAGGGAGCTAGTTTGTTATCTCGTTGGAAAAGGATTAGTTACAAATTGTAAAGGTCAAATGAACGGTGGAGATATAGCACTTAGAGGAGTCGGGGTTAACTTAACAGATCTTCCAGTTAAAAATGAGAGGACTGGTGAGATAAGAAGAAACAATGCTACAAAGACATCAGATACAAAAATGTTTGTGCAGTTAAGATTAGTAGCAAGTATATATCAAGACAGTAAGTGCATAGGATATGTAGTAAGGGATGCAGGGGGAACAGAGAAGAAGTTAGCTAAAAGCGTAGTATTTAAGCTAGCGGCAAGCAATAAAGTTGTAAATGCGGAGTTAGAAAAAGGTAGAGGAGAGCCTTATTTAAAGGGTGTAGATATAGATTTANANAAGCTACCAATAATAGATTTAGACAACAGGGGAGTAAAGANTAATACTNNTAATAAAACTAAAGCAAGCAATGTAGAGAATATAAAAAGCATTAAAGTTGATTGGTACTCAATTGAGANACTTATGTTAAAACTAGAAAGCAAGTTTAATAAAGATGCTGTAAATAANGCATCTGGAGTTTACCAGTATCCAGTAATAGAGCTAATGGATTCGCACTCTGCAGTTATGAGGGTTGTAACAGACAAAGGGGTATTTAGAGTAAATCAAGTAAGAAAAGGAATTACCAATAAGGATTACGGGTTAGCTTTTATAATGAGCTCCAATGGGGATAAAGTTAGAGTCGTCTGTGATGATATAAGTATACTAGTATTTAATATACATGTACTAGGGTTTATGGCTATAACAGCATTGTTAAAAATTGATAGAGAGTTAACAATTAGAGAGTTTGTCTTTGAGAATAAGTTAGAGAGATTAATTTGGAGAGAGTATACAACGATTAAGAATACAGATACATTTAAAATAGATGTGAACAAAGCTTTAGAGATTAGTAAAAGGGAAATAATGGAGATTCAATCAGAGCATGATATCGGGTTGAGTCCGCTAAGTAACTTAGGAGATAGACGTAGATATCCTACAGTTGGTATGATAGCTAATCAAAAAGCTATAATGGGGATAAACACCTCTAAAGGATATTATGAGGCTAATAGAATAAAGTACGGAATCAAGAACAAGAAAGGAATAGCAATTGAACTAGTTAACAAGGCTAGGGGAAACAATAACAATCATGTTATAACAATGTTAGATTTAGATAAGTCAGAGGTAACAACTAAAAACATCAGTTTAATTGTTTGTGCGGCTCTTTTCAAATTATATGGAAACATAGATATAACTGATGTTGTAATAGAAAATCAAAATGAGCAGTCTGTTCTTGGATATACTTTTAACAAAAAAGTAGGGTACAGACAAGTATAAATATAAATAAAAGGGGGAATCAGTAATGGCAGGACAAGCAAAGTATACAATCGTTGGGAGGTACATGGATGGTCAATCAGTAACTTATTACCATCTTCTAGCTACTAATGGGGAACAACGAAAGGTAACAAGGGAGCAAGTAATATTCCTAGTTGGAAAAGGTGACATCGGTAATTGTAAGGGGCAGCTACACAAGGAAAACGTACTGCTGCGTGGTGTAGGAATCAATCTAAACGATTTACCTGTGGTAGACGAAAAGACTGGTACTATGAAAAACACAGATAGGCTTGGTAGAATTGCAAGAGGAGCTTCAACTGAACAAGCACTCGCTCAATTCATAATAGTAGGAAAAATAACACGTGGGAATAAGATAGAAGAGTTTACTATAGCTAACGCAGGTGGTAAGCTTAAAGATATTCCTAGGGAGCATGTGGAGAGGTTAGCTGCTGATTTAAGAATAGGTAATGCTAGGTTACAAAGATATAAGGGCAGACCAATACTTAGATTAATAGATGGAAGGAAGTTAGAGGACTTACCTACAACTAGGGTACTGCCAATAGATGGTGGGGATAGTACAGGAAATAAACCTAAGCAATCTAATAAGGCAAGGACTAAGCAGGGCAATACATCTACAAGTAATAAAAGGACAAGATTAACTATCTAATACAAAATAGCATATTTCTTATCTCCTTAATATAGCTGGTTCTGGCGTAAATGCTGAAGCCAGCTATTAAAATTAGATGGTCAACATAAATTTCAGCTTTAATGTAATATAACTTAAGTAAATGAGGTAAATATAATAAAATTAATTGGAGGTAGTAGCATTGGATAATTATAGTGTACCTAAAACTTATAGGGTTGTTAAGTCAAACGGACTACTAGGGTTAGTAAAGATAGCAAAGGATGATTCTGAAAAAACAGTCTTAGAGTGTATAAATAAAATATGTGTTCCTGCTAAGAGCTATGGTAAGATATTCATAGCGTATATGCCAGTAGGGGATGAGCAGTCAATAAGACTAAGTAACTACAATGGAAAAGAGATGTGCAAGTTACCTATATTCAACATAAGGTTTGGAGCAGGTTGCATATACATAAGAACAGCTCATCCAACAACTCAAGAATTAACTTGGTGTTTAATTGATAAAAACCTTAGAGCTGTAAGGTATTTAGGTGATTTTCAAATCACAGATGCTTACTGTAATAATGGATACTATATCCCTATAGGGAAGGGGTATATGGAGGTAACTACTGCAGATGGTAAAAAGTATTACGTAGACTTAAGTAATGGAGACATGGAAGAAATTGTTGTAATTACTCCTAATATGAAAAAAGAAGTTGTGGAGGCAAAACCTACAAAATATGATATAATGTTAGATATAAGAAAAGACTTAATATGGGCTATTCCAGACATAGGAAAAGATATTAATATCAACAGATTAAATAATCTATCAGNGTATGTGAAGCTATTTGCAATGATACTAGGGGCACCTGTAGTAAAGATACCTCAAGATCAAGNTNTAGATGCGGACTTCAGATTTAACGAGGTTGCAAGTGATGTAGCTGAAGCGTTCTTCAAGATAATAAAGAGGTTTGAGAACATGGGGGATATAACATCATTACAGTATATTTGTAAACATATACAAAACAAGTTTAATGAAAAGAACGCTGCATTTTCTATGTTAACGGAGTTAAACAGAGAGCTACATGAAGGATTTAAAGTAATAATCAAAGAAAAAGAGGGTAACTATGAGGTAAAGTGCTATGTAGTAGAAGATGTTATAGTGGTACTTATACAGAATAAGAATGGTAGGTTGGTTCCAGCAGTATATAGTATATCAAACAGTGGTTTATTCGATGAAAATGATAGGTTAATCATAAATAGTACATATAATGCAATTGGTAGGAGTAGCGCAGAGTTAAAGGTACATCAAATATATGTCAACACTTTGCAATGTAATCAAGAGCAAACTGGTAAACTGCCTAGACCCTATAGTATACTCAACAGGAGAGAAGTGAATAGCAATATAAAAGACACCTACTATGAAAGGTTGCATCAAATTGAGCTTGATTTACATCTACCAATAACAGAAACATCCTTTGAAGAATTAGCATTTAACGTTGGTATATTCGATGGGTTCTGCTATATACCTAAGGCTAGAAGAAATACTAAAACAGTAGTTGATAAGGGGAGAACCAATAATATATTAGTGATGCTTGGATAATGCATTAAGACTTAATAATAAATAAAGGTAAGGTATAGAATTTTATATACCTTACCTTTTTGCGTTATTNTGATATAGGTATAATTATAAATAAAATAAAGTAGGGGATGTGAAAACATGGCTAGAAATACTAGAAGTAGGTTAAGAAAAAGCAGTAAACTTATGTTAAGGATAGATAACCAAGAAAACAACGATATTGATGCAATATCTTTGTTTAAACCTAATGATAGCAAATCTTGTAGTCCAGTGAGATTATATCAAGAGACAGATAATGAGGAGATTTGCAGTAGGCCAAAAATAAAGGCTGACAGTATTATATTGACTGCAGTAGCTATAGTAGGAATACTAGGGCTATTACTTATTGGAGCATTTGTTTTTAAAGAATTAATGTAATAAGGAGGAGTAAACGTGGCGAATTATAAAGATAACAAGCAATTAGATGTTAAACCTACAGATGTAGAAGATTTAACTAATAATTCAGCTGATAAAACCATAGAAGATAAAAAAGTGACTTTTAACGTAAAGTTGGTATCCGCTCTAGTTTTAGTAGCGCTGCTTGGAATATTTGGAATATTTAGTTACAAAAATAAAACTAGCAATGTAGAAGCAGGTGTATCAATTGGTGGATCTGGTAATATAGATATAACTAAGCTGCCTCCTGGAGACCTTAATCACTTCGCTATGGTAGCTCCGATATTATATATAACTTTAGACGAAAGTGGAAAAGGTTTACCTGCTGGGTTTGACTATGATAGTCCCGAAGCAGACTATGAGATAAGCGAAATAGCTAAAAAGAAGCCTAACTACTACGGGGCATATATACCTTCATTTATGGACAGCAGTCTAGTATTTATTCCTTATCACACTGGTAATTCAATATCTGCGATAGGAACTAACAGGACAAACGTTAGGAATAAAGTAAACCTTGCTTGGCTTAGGGGTATAGGTGATGGTAAACTAGCTTATGCTAATTCAAAAGATGGCAAGATAATGAATGTCATAAACTGCTATGGTACAAATGTAACATCTTTAGATAGTACGACTAAAAAAGATGGTGTATTCTACAAAGAACTTAGAAAAGATGGGTTTGATATAAACAAGTGGGAAACTCTTGTTACATCTAGTAAAATAGATGAGTCTTTAAAGTTATGGAACTATATAACCTTGTTCTCAGGAAACGAATTTGATATAAACTCAAGAATAAATGAGTATATACACTTTCATGATGCTGAGGACGATATGGAAAGAGGGTACAGAACTCTTGACCTTCTTATGACGTGTTATGCTATGGCTAAGGGTTCAACTGCTGAACCATCTTGGAAGAACGGTATAAACAACTACATCCAGTCTAACGGTGTAGGTAAAGATGGGTCAGCGTTAGGAAGTAATATACTTATACATACTGGTGTCATATATAACAATAATCACGATTATTTCTTCATGACACATATGGATGCTATCAACTTCACAATGGGAATGACTGCAGATGCAGACATGTCAGAAAAAGCAACTGCAATGGATATAGTATATATGGAAAACTCAAAGGCGGCTGGACTTGTAAGTGCTTCAAGTCATAACTTTAATCAAAGACTTAGAGAGGCTTATTCAAGAGCTGTTACAGCGGCACCTAAAGCGACTAGGACAGCTTGGTCTGGTGCTGAAACAAAGTTTGGAAGCACTATAATGAATTACATACTAGAAAAAAGACCTCAAAAAAATAACTGGAAGGTAATGCAGGATAGGGTAAACCCCTTTATTAAAAGACTGTACATGCCAATTTACAGTAAAAACGGAAATATATACAGAACAACATATGGAATGAACGTTGTGTTGTCTAACGCTTGGGCAAAAGACCCAGCATTAAAGATGACAGCTGAGGTACAATGGGCGGAGTCGGAGTCACCTAGACTATATAATGTTCCAGTAGATTATTCAACTGTAAATCAAGGGGCAATTATAAAGCTTAACTTCAGTACTGAGGATAAAGCAGGGTGGTCGGCTCTGTGCGAAAAATATAGTAAAGTAGCTATATCATTAAATGTAAAGCGAAGTGATTTACAGCATGACAATCCTTCAAATACAGAGGCTAAGTTATCAGATAAGAAGCCTATGAAGATAGTGGTAATGAAAGATGGTAAGCAACCTACAGAGTATACAGATAAAAAGTTTATTGCTCTAGGTGAGTCTAAGAAATTAATGGAGCTACTAGAGGATGATAAACTTACATTAGATATATTTAGTGATTTAGGTTATGAGGATCAAGAGATAAAAAATGGTGAGGTTCAAAGGAGAGCTTACGACTTTGAAGCTCAAATTATGCTTTATAGCGGTGCACTTAACAATCCTAGTAAGTCTTATATATACGGGGATAAAACACCTAATGAAACAGAGGTTTTAGAGTATAAGCATAGTGGAAATGGACTATCTAACTCAAATAAATCTAAGTTAGAGATAGAGGCTAACAAAGACTTTCCACTTCCACCTCCAATACCTGAGCCTGAAGAGGCAGAGCCTATTTATGAGTACCGTAGTTACATCTCTGAGCCACAAGCATACGCAGAGGTAAAAGAGGGTAAGGTTCCGCTAGAAAGTACAGGCTCTATTGAAAATTATGAGGCTATGGCAGGTGTACCTTCAACTGAAAGATTATATTTCACCTCTGGTGGTTCGGAGTTCATAGTAGAAATATACTTACAGAGGATAGAGGGTGAGGAGACAGAGAGGAAATACACCTCTTGGTTTAATTCTAACACAAAAGGCTGCGAGTTCAAGGAAGGAGACACCTTAAAAGGTGGTACAGGTACATATACAAGAACTGAAACATTCGTAGCAGATAGTGATGGTAAAGATCAGAATAAATCAGTTGTTGCAGAAACATCTAATATAGTAACACCTACTGGAGCTAGTACTCAAAATATTTCAGTTAAAGAACATACAAGCTCTACTGAAATATCTGCTATATGGACAGGTACAATATCTA